>OGGR01001216.1_pt1 | contig 10232 bp, 7 predicted proteins | sample 1571321 | NCBI WGS metagenome assembly OGGR01 (sample SAMEA2582048, study PRJEB24529) | metagenome | biome: Human gut stool | place: China | collected 2011 | reverse complement strand
TGAAGGAGGAGGAAATTTAAATTTTTCTTTTTTAGAAAATAAAAAAGTAAATAAGATATATGCCTTTGTTGCACCAAAAGTTTTTGGAGGGAAAAATGCTATTACTCCTGTTGAAGGGGAAGGAGTAAGCAATGTCTTAGATGCCTTTGAATTTCCTGAAGTAAATTTGAAGACCTTTCATAATGATATTTTAATTGAATGTAACCTTAGTTAATAGAAAAAGGAAGTGAATAATATGTTTACTGGTATTGTGGAAGAAATAGGAGAAGTTATAAGCATAGATAAAAATGAAAAATCATCTTTACTGAAAATAAGAGCTAATAAGGTCTTAGAGGACACAAAGATAGGTGATAGTATATCAACAAATGGAGTTTGCTTAACTATAACAACTAAGGGAAAAGATTATTTTACTGCATATGTTATGGGAGAAACCTTAAGAAAAAGTAATCTTGGAAACTTAAAAAAATCAAGTAAGGTGAACTTAGAAAGAGCCATGAGTATTAATGGCAGATTTAATGGACATATAGTAACTGGCCATATTGATTCCACTGGAGAAATAATTTCTTTTAAAGATGAGGGGGAAGCAATATGGGTAGAAATTAAAGTTTCATATGAGTTAAGCAAATATATAGTTTATAAAGGCTCTATAGCTATTGATGGAATAAGTTTAACTATTGCAGAGGCTAATGGGGAAAGGTTTAAGATTTCCATAATTCCTCATAGCCAGGAAGAGACAACACTAACTAAAAGAAAAATTGGTGATTTAGTAAATATAGAATGTGACTCTATTGGTAAGTATGTTGAAAAGCTTTTAGGCTTTAAAAAACATAATAGAAAGAAAAAGTCTGTTTTAACAGAAGAGTTTTTAACTATTAATGGGTTTATTTAAATTATATTTTAAAATTTAATATTTATTTTTATATATTGTTTTAGATCAAGTTTAATTTTACAAAGTAGATATATTTGCTAATAAAAAAATAGCTAATAATTTTAAAAATTCTTGAAAGGTGGTGTTGGGGATTTTTATCTCCTTAAAAATATGAAGAAGTTTAATTTAATAGAAGAGGCAATAGAAGATATAAAAAATGGGAAAATGGTTATTGTTATTGATGATGAGGGAAGAGAAAATGAGGGGGATCTAGTTATGGCTGGAGAACTTGTTACTGGAGAAAAGATAAATTTTATGGCCACTTATGGAAAGGGTTTAATATGTGCTCCAGTAAGTGAGAGTATAGCTGAAAATTTAGGATTGAATCCTATGGTTTCACATAATACAGATAATCATGAAACTGCCTTTACAGTATCTATAGATTATAAAGATACAACTACAGGAATATCAGCCTTTGAAAGGGCTCATACAATTAAAGAATTAATAAATGAAGAAAGTAAAGCAGAGGATTTTAGAAGACCAGGACATTTATTCCCTTTAATAGCTAAGAATGGTGGCGTTTTAAAGAGAGCTGGGCATACAGAGGCAGCAATTGACTTAGCAAAGTTAGCTGGATTAAAAGAAGTTGGGGTAATCTGTGAAATAATGAAAGATGATGGAACTATGGCTAGAACTGATGAATTATTAGAATTTGCAAATAGTCATAATATGAAAATAATAACTATAGAAGATTTAATTGCTTATAGAACAGAAAGAGATAATTTTGTTTATAGAGTTGTTGAAACTAATATGCCAACTAAACATGGAGATTTTAAGGCTATTGGGTTTATAGATAAACTTACAGGAGAGCATCATGTGGCTTTAGTTAAAGGAGAGATAAAATCAGAGGAGCCAGTATTATTAAGAGTGCATTCAGAGTGTTTAACTGGAGATGTTTTTGGATCAAGAAGATGTGATTGTGGAGAGCAATTTCATAGAGCTATGGAAAAAATAAATGAAGAGGGAAAAGGAATATTACTTTATATGAGACAAGAAGGAAGAGGAATAGGTCTTATAAACAAGTTGAAAGCTTATAAGCTTCAAGATGAAGGATTAGATACTGTGGAAGCTAATATAGCCTTAGGATTTCCAGAAGATCTTAGAGATTATGGCGTTGGAGCACAAATTTTAAAAGAGTTAGGTGTAAGGGAAATAAGGTTAATGACTAATAATCCTAAAAAAATAACTGGCTTAGAGGGATATGGACTTAAAATAGTAGAAAGAGTACCTATAGAAATAAAGTGTAATGAGGAAAATGAGTTTTATTTGAAAACTAAGAAAGAGAAAATGCACCATTTAATAATGCAGTAATTTTATAGAGTTATTTAAAATTTTAGATTTAAAGCTAGATTTAAAGTGGATAAAAAAGTATCAATATTAAATACGAAGAATTAAAAAAATACTTGAAGTATAAAAATGTTTAAAGGAGAGATTGGAATGAGGATTTTAGAAGGAAATTTAATAGGTCAAGATAAAAAGTTTGCTATAGTTGCAGGTAGATTTAATGAATTCATTGTATCAAAGCTTATAGGGGGATCTTTAGATGCTTTTAAAAGACATGGAGTAGAGGAAGAGAACATAGACCTTGCTTGGGTTCCAGGAGCTTTTGAAATACCATTAATAGCTAAAAAGTTAGCTAAATCAGGAAAATATGCCGGAGTTGTTTGTTTAGGAACAGTAATAAGAGGAGCTACTAGTCATTATGATTATGTTTGTGGAGAGGTATCAAAAGGAATAGCTAATGTAAGCTTAGATACTGAAGTACCAGTTATCTTTGGAATCGTAACAACTGAGAATATAGAACAAGCTATAGAAAGAGCCGGAACTAAAGCTGGGAATAAAGGGTTTGATGCAGCTATGGCAGCCATTGAAATGGCAAATCTTTTAGAGAATATATAACTTTACAAGTTAAGCATATAAGTTCAAGTTATAAAATTAAAGATTCTATAACTTGAACTTATAATTAAAAGTATTTATCTTAAAATTAAGAATAACTATTTAAATAAACTTAGTGTTAAAGTTTGTTTATTTAACACATAAGTTACAAGGATCAGATTTTCCTTTATTTATAGCTTCATTAAGGCTCATGCCAAGGATAGAAGAGCTTCTTTTTAAGGCTGTACAATCTTTGCTATAGTGATAGCTTTTACCGTTTGGAGTTACATATACAATAGAATGGTTTTCATCTTTTAATGGCGTTGCTATACCGTTAGAATCTATTTTCCAACCATCAATAATTGTGTTAGTAACCATCTCACCAGAACTATTTAAATAGTACCAAGTACCATTGTCATTTAGCCAGCCAGTTTGCATAACTCCGTTAGAATTTGAATAATACCATTTAGAATAGACTTTATACCAACCTGTAGCCATAGAGCCATTGTCGTTTAAATAGTACCAAGTACCATTGTCATTTAACCAACCAGTTTGCATAACTCCATTAGAATTTGAATAATACCAGTTAGAATTAACTTTATACCAACCTGTAGCCATAGAACCATTGTCATTTAAATAGTACCAATTGCCATTATCATTTAGCCAGCCAGTTTGCATAACTCCGTTAGAATTTGAATAATACCAGTTAGAATCAACTTTATACCAACCTGTAGCCATAGAGCCATTTTCATTTAAATAGTACCAAATACCATTATCATTTAGCCAACCAGTTTGCATAATTCCATTTTTATAGAAGTACCATATTCCATTTGTATTAATCCAACCTTCTTTAGAAGATTTAATTAAATTTTCATTTTTTATGTTATATGAGTTAGATAAATTTAAGTTTGATACTTGGATTTTCGAATTAAGTGTTTCTGCATTTACATTGATTGTATATATGCTTGAAGATATTAGTCCAAGTGTTAATACAATCGATGTTATTTTGTGATTGATTTTCATAATATTCCCCCTAAAACAAATTGTTTAAGTAAATTATACTAAAAAACAGAAAATTTTGGATGAATATTATTGAAAATATAATTAATAATAAATTAATTAAATATTATCCCTCCAGAATCTTAACATAAAAAGTTCTGTTTCTTGGACCATCAAAGTCGCAGAAATATACATCTTGCCATTGACCTAGGATTAATCTACCTCTATGTAATATTAATTGCTGAGATACTCCAACTGTAGAACTTTTAAGGTGGGAATGTGAATTGCCTTCAAAATGTCTGTATTTATGATCATTAGTTGGATAAACTTTTTCAAATCCATAAATTAAATCTTTAACAACATCAGGGTCTGCATTTTCATTTATTGTTATACCAGCAGTAGTGTGTGGACAATAAACAACTACAATTCCATTTTCAATATTACTATTTTTTATATCTTCTCTTATATAAGATGTAATTTTACTCATACTTTGAGGTGTATGAGTTTCTAGTGTATGTTTAAAAAAATTATTCATAAAAACACCCCTTTAAATCTTACTATATAAAAATTATATAATATTTTTTTATTTGAAATAACATAATATTCTTAGGTTTAATATTAATAAATGTGGATAGAATTGCATATGAAGAACTTATATTGGAGGAAGTAATATGTTTGATTTCATATTTGATAAAGAGGATAGAAAGATTAAGGAGAGAAGCTTTTTAGATGAGAGAAATTTTATAGTGTTGTTTCTTTCACAGATGTATTTATAAAATAATTATTTATTTGAAATTTTTTAAATGAAGTAATAATAAGAAATATAGTATATTGTAATTATTTTTTGTAAATAATAATTAAAGATTATGCAAGAAAAATTTACTAATATATGCTAATATGTAATTAAGATTATTATTTATGGAGGGATTTATTATGTACACTATAATGGCTATCAAAATATCACCTAGAACTGTTGCAGCACCAAGAGTTCAAGAAATACTAACTAAATATGGTTGTATAATACATACTAGAATAGGCTTACACGAAGCTACTGAAAATACATGTTCAACTTCAGGGCTTATTCTTTTAAACCTTACACCAAGTGCTGAGGAAGAAATAAAAAATTTAGATAATGAATTAAATTCTTTAGAAGATGTAACAGCTAAATTATTAAATCTTTAATAAGATTAAAAAAAGGAATGGATTAAAATAACCATCTATAAAACTTACAAACCATGTGAAGAGAACTTTTAGTAGTTCTTAGAATAGGTTTGTAAGTTTTTTTGTTTTTAATAAAGTACTTTTTAATTATAAATTATCATTAAAAATAATATACTCAAAATTTTCAATGATTTAGTAAATAAATTACATGTAAACGTTAATTAACAAATGTTAATATTAAACTGTAAGAAAAAGGTTATATTAATATACATGACTTTAAATGTTTAAATTGAGGGAAATGGAGGAGAAATTTATGGGAGAGTTAAAGGGAAGAGTTACAATACCAACGGATTCTAATATGAAAGAAGAAATAAAGAGTATTATAGATAGATGGGGAGCTGATGCCTTAAGAGATTGTGATGGCACTAAGCTTTCTAAGGATATAGTTGACTTAGGGGTTAAGCTATATTCTACATATCTAACAGTTAGAAGTGATCAAAAATGGGCTAGTGAAAATAAAGATGAATTACAACAACTTTACTTAATGTCAGAGCCTGTTATTGCTAAATCAGAAAAAACTGAAATAAAAATATTAGCTGGATATTATTCTGAGCAATTTGAAATAGATAAGGTTCATGATGAAAAAGAATGGTGGGAAGTTATAGATAGAACTACTGGTGAAGTTGTAGATACTTCAAAATGGAATTTTAATAAAGAGAGTGAAATCTTAACAGTAGAAGAAACTACACCTTATCATGAATATACAGTAAACTTCTTAGTTTATATGATTTGGGATCCAACTCAAATGTATAATCATATAACTAATGATTGGGGAGATAAACCTCATGAAATGCCATATGACTGTAGACAAGCTAAGACTAGTGTACATGTTAAAGAAGCTTTAAAGAAATGGATTGATGAGAATCCGGAAGTAGATGTAGTTAGATTTACTACTTTCTTCTATCACTTTACATTATGCTTTAACGAGGTTGCTAAGGAGAAATTTGTTGATTGGTTTGGATATAGTTCATCAGTGAGTCCTTTAGCTTTAGAGCAATTCGAAAAAGAAAAAGGATATAAATTAAGACCAGAAGATATAGTTGATGCTGGTTATTATAATTCAACATTTAGGGTTCCAACAAAACAATATAAAGATTTCATAGATTTTCAATGTCAGCATGTTTCAAAAATGGCTAAAGAGTTAGTGGATTTATGTCATGAAAATGGAAAAGAAGCAATGATGTTCTTAGGTGATAACTGGATAGGTACAGAGCCTTATGGAAAGTATTTCCCAAGCATTGGATTAGATGCGGTGGTTGGTTCAGTAGGTAATGGAACAACTATGAGAATGATAGCTGATATTCCAGGAGTTAAATATACAGAAGGAAGATTTTTACCATACTTTTTCCCAGATGTATTTAATGAAACAGGAGACCCTGTTGGGGAAGCAAGGGAGAATTGGTTACAAGCAAGAAGAGCTATTTTAAGAAGTCCACTAGATAGAATAGGATATGGTGGATATTTAGGACTTGCAGTTAAATTCCCAGAGTTTGTTGAGCAAGTTGAAAAAATATGTGATGAGTTTAGAGAAATTCATGAAACCATAAAAGGAACTAAGGCGTATGTAGCCCCATTTAAGATTTGTGTATTAAACTGTTGGGGTAAATTAAGAAGCTGGCAAACTCAACAAGTAGCTCATGCTCTTTGGTATAAGGAAATATATTCATACGCTGGAATTGTTGAATGTTTAAGTGGTATGCCTGTAGAGGTAGAATTTATTAGTTTTGATGATATATTAGAAAATGGAATTCCAGAGGATACTGGAGTTATTATAAATGCTGGAGATGCTTACACTGCTTGGAGTGGTGGAGAGTATTGGAAAAATCCTAAATTAGTTTCTATGATTAGAAAATGGGTTCATAATGGTGGAGGATTTATAGGGGTTGGAGAACCAACTGCAATACATTATGAGAATAAATTCTTCCAGTTAGCAGATGTTTTAGGAGTTGACAAAGAAGTTGGATTTAGTTTAAGCACTAGAAAATATAATGAATTAAATCCACATCATTTTATAACAGAAGAAATTGGTGAAAAAGCTATTGATTTTGGTGAGGGGATGAAAGGCGTTTATGGAAAGGGTGATAGTTACCAAGTTTTAAGAATGGACTTTGGCAATTGCCATTGCTTAAAGAATAACTTCAGAGGAGATACTACTTGTGCTGTAAACACATATGGAAAAGGTAGAAGTGTTTATTTTGCAGGATTCCCATATACTCCAGAGAATTGCAGAATTTTATTAAGAGCAATTTATTGGGCTGCAAGTAAAGAAGATGAGATGAAAAAATTCTATGTAACTAATATAGATACTGAGTGTGCTGCCTTCTTAGAAGTAGGAAAAATGGCTGTAATAAACAATACTCAAGAAGAAAAAATTACAGACGCATATATAAATGGTGTTAAGGTTGAAACTTTAACTTTAGCTCCTATGGAAATAAGATGGTTAAATATAAATAAATAAGCTTTTTCTTTTAATTCCCTTATATATATAGATCCTTAGTGAGTTTTTCACTAAGGGTCTTTTTAGATTTTATATAATTTTTGTAAAAATTAGGAAAATAAAACATTTAGCCTAGGAAGTTAGTTTCAAAAAAATACCATATATGATAAAATGTTAAAAAAGAATATAGAAATTATACTAAGGAGTGAGGAAAATAATAAAGAAAATAACAAATACCTTAAGAGGAATATCAAATTTTCTTAGAAAAACTTCTATTAAAAATAGACTTATAGCATCATTTTCTGTAGGAATAATTTTTTGTAGTAGTATTTTAGGCATACTCCTATATAAAAAGGCTACCAATGCATTGAAGAATAATGCAATAAATTATTCAGAAAATATGCTTTCTATCATGAGTGAAGACATTTACAAAAATAAAGAATTCTTAGAAAGAGCATCTATTGAATTATCAATGAATGAAGAAATAGCTAATAATCTTATAAATTACAAATTTATGGATGGAAAAGAAAAGAATGAATTTCTAAAATATATGAATGATTACTTATCTAAAAAACTTTCTCTTTTACCTAATCTAGCAGAGGTTGAAATAATATCAAAGGATTATGAAGTCACTTATATGCAAGGCTTTAAATATTTTAAGAGAGAAGATATAGAAAGATATGCAGATGAATCTGAAAATGGACTATTTTGGTTTTCTACATTTTTAAATAATGAACCACACATATGTATAGTAACTCCAGTAAAGCAGGATAACAGTATTGTGGGATATGTTTTCATGGCTATAAAAAGTGAAGTTTTTGCTTCTTCTTTTTCTCTTTTTAATATTGGTAAAGGCAGTGAAATTTTTATAATAGATGATAAGAATAACATAATAATTTCTGAAAATAATTTAAATAGTAATTTTATATTAGAGGAGCCCGATTTAAATAAATTCCTTAAAAATAAAGGAGCTAAGGATACAGCAAGGAGTATAGTGGTAAATGGAGAAAATTATGTAGCTACATATAGAAAATTAAAGGGATTTAATTGGTATATAGCTTCAATGACCCCTTATGATTTTATAAATGCTGATATTCAAAGTTTAAGGAAGGAAATGACTATAATAGGATTACTTTTCACTTTAGTGGTATTAATATTTTCATATTTTCTATATTCAAGTATTAAAGTACCTTTATATAACCTTTTAAATAAGATGAAAAGAGTATCTGGGGGGGATTTAAAGGTTTTAGTAAATGATACTTATGAAGATGAGATTGGTGTTATTTCTGATAATTTTGATTCTATGTTAAAAAGAGTAAATGAATTAATTGAAAAGACTAAATTACAAGAAGTTGAGAAAAGGGATTTAGAAATAAGGATGTTACAGGCACAAATTAATCCTCATTTTCTCTTTAATACATTGAACTCTTTAAAGTGGACAGCCTTAATGAATCAAGATTATACAGTAAGCGAAGGGCTTAGTTCCCTAGCAGAATTATTAAGAAATACAATTATAGATAAAAATGAGCTTGTAACTATTAGAGAAGAACTAGAGAATATAAAAAATTACGTTGTTATTCAAAAGATAAGATACGGTAATTCCTTTGATGTTCAGTATGAAGTAGATGAACTTTTATTAGAAAATAAAGTTATAAAGTTTATTTTACAACCAATAGTAGAAAATTCAATAATTCATGGAATTGATGAAAATAAGGAGAATCAAAAGATTATTATTAAAATTATGTCAGAGGAAGAAAATATTTTAATATCGATTAAGGATAACGGAAAGGGGTTTAATAGTAAAGAAAAGGTTAAAGAACTTAACACGAGTATTGGTCCAGTATTAGAATTACAAGGGGCAACGGCTGATAGTTATGCTAAGATGAATCTTGGTATTTCTAAATTACAAGCTCAAGAAGTAGCTGATCGTGGCTTTAATGTTATTGTTCGTCCTACAAACTACAGAAATGTTACATCTGAAGATATTCAATATGTATTTAAACGTCTTGAAGGTATTCCACATGTAACAGGTATGATTTTTGCAGGTAAAGAGGCTCTTGGCGCGCCAAACTTAACTGATGAAACATTAGAGTTACTTCACAAAAATCATATTCCATTAGTAGGTATCGAAGCAGTTAACCAACTACAATATGAGCCTCAACAAGGCTTCTTAGAAATGGCTGCGAAGGATGAATATAGTGTAGGGCGTGTCTATACTATCGCTAAAGATGAATTAAAGAAAATTACACCTGAAGAAGCAGCTCAACGTTTTTATATTAGTGATATTGAACGTAATATTCGTTTTAACTTGTTCCCTATGTATGAAACAGGTGTAAACAATGAAACAGTATTACAAACAACTATTAACTATATTGGGATGACCACTGAAAAATTATCTACTAAAGGTTATGAATTCGGTCCTGCTGATATTTATCCTCCTTATACGCCAAATCCTTTATTAGTAGTCATTGCTCAAATGTTAGTTCCAATGCGTAAACATACACAATTGGTAGCATTCTTTGGCATTTCCCTTGTATCTGTAGTATTATTCATCATTACAAGTGGTACATTGATTACTCAAATCTGGGCTTTATCTAGTGCTATTATGGCTCCTGTAGGTGCCATGATTCGCTTGATGGAGGAATGGCGTCGTTATGATGGAGCTCGTCCATTATGTGCTATTAAATCTACCGTATTAGCAGTGCTTTATCTCGTAATTGCTGCATTATTTGCGGCTATTGGCGGTATGTATATTGCATCTTTATTAGGAAA
>OGGR01001214.1_pt1 | contig 10270 bp, 8 predicted proteins | sample 1571321 | NCBI WGS metagenome assembly OGGR01 (sample SAMEA2582048, study PRJEB24529) | metagenome | biome: Human gut stool | place: China | collected 2011 | reverse complement strand
AAGAGTTAGAGAGTAAGTTAGCAAAATATTTAGATGTAAAACATGTAATAGGAGTAGCTAATGGAACTGATGCTCTAGTTATAGCTTTAGAAGCTTTAGGAATAAAAGATGGAGATGAAGTAATAGTTCCGGCTAATACATATATTGCAACAGTCTTAGCGATTACAGACAATAACTTAGTTCCAGTTTTTGTAGACCCTTCTGAAGATTCATATAATATCGATGTTGAAAAAATAGAGTCATTCATTACACCACGTACAAAAGCTGTGGCTGTCGTACATCTTTACGGTCAAGCATGTTGGTCGCATAAGTTGGAAGAAATAAAAGAAAAATATGGATTGAAAGTGGTCGAAGACAATGCTCAAGGTATTGGTGCAAAATGGAATGGTATTCATACAGGGAATTTAGGTGATGCGGCAGGATTTAGCTTTTATCCGGGTAAAAATTTGGGAGCTTTAGGTGATAGCGGCGCTGTGGCTACGAATGATGAAAAACTAGCTCATATAATAAAAGCGTTAGCTAATTATGGTTCTGTAATACGTTATGTGCATGATTATAAAGGATTAAACAGTAGAATGGATGAAATACAGGCGGCTTTCCTGTCTGTAAAACTAAAGCGTATTGACGAGAGGAATCATATCCGCAAGATGATAGCTGAACGTTATATGATCGAGATACAGAATCCTCACATTATGCTTCCGAAAATAGTGAAAGGTGATATAGATAGCCATGTATTCCATTTATTTGTAATTCGTACATCTTATCGGGAACAGTTGCAGCAATATTTGAAACAGAATAGTATAGAGACATTGATTCATTATCCTATTCCGGTACATAAACAATCATGTTATAAAGAGTATGCTACAACTTCGTGTGAGTTGTCTGAACGTATACAGAAAGAAATTTTATCCATTCCTATGTCTTCGGTTATGGAGGAAGCCGAAGTAGGAACAGTAATCAGTGTCATAAATCAATTTAAACCCTAAAATGATCATCGTTTCATCGGACTTTATTCAAGACCCTTTAGTTTCGGTTGTAATAGCCACTTATAATCAAGTTGCATATATAGAGGAAACCATATTGTCTGTTTTTACCCAGCGATGTAGTTATCCTTTTGAAGTGATTGTTGCTGATGATGGTAGTAATGATGGAGAACGGCAATTACTGTGTGATTTGCAAAAAAAATATTCCAAACAGCTTAAATTGATTTTTAATGAAAAGAATCTGATGGTTGCGCGGAATTATGTCAATGCAATACAAGAAGCAAAAGGAAAATATATTGCGACACTGGACGGTGATGATTATTGGAACACTGTGGATAAACTTCAGCGACAAGTGGATATTCTTGAGATGCATTCGGAAATTTCTATTGTATATACTGGTTATCGGAAATTTGAGAGTGATACTAAAAAAAATATGGGTGATGTTAAGACCTGGAAATGCGTAGCTCTCAATAGAATGGGAATTGAAGCAGCATTTGCATTTGCTTTAGGTGATATTGATTATCCTTTAGGAAGTTCAGCGTGTTTCAGGAAAGATAGCTATTTATATGGTTGTGATAAGTATGAGCCATTAATTTCAACTCCCTATTGTGCCGGTGAGGGAACAATTTTGAATATCTCAATGTGTATGACTGGTTATTTTTATTTCATTCCAGAAGTTATGGTTTCATATAGGATATTACCGGATTCACTTTCTCATTTTGAAAAAAAGGAAGAACTTATTCTGTTTACCTTTAAATATCTAAGACAACGTTTGCTGATTGCTGAATTATTAAAACTAGATAAAGTTAAAATTCTTAACCATAGTTTATGGAAAATCTTCTGTTTGGCAGCGATTAATGGTATGTTGAAGGCGTATAGAGTTGAATTGGAAAAACTAGAAGCAGATTATAAAACTCAACTGCCTAAAAGGTGTTTTAGAATATATAGTAATTCTTTGATGATGTTTTTAGGATTTGGGGTAACAGTTTTTTTTTCTCTATTCAAAAATGTAAAGAACCAAATAGGTAGCTTGTAATGATAACGATCTTAGATAAGCAAGATTGTTGCGGATGTTCAGCTTGTATTCAGGTATGTCCAAAACAATGTATTACGATGTTAGAAGATGAGGAAGGTTTTTCTTATCCATTGGTAAACCAATATAATTGCATTGACTGTCATTTATGTGAGAAAGTATGTCCAGTTTTGCATTTAGGAAAACCTCGTAAGCCTCTAAATGTATACGCTGCAAAAAATAGAGATGAAAAAATTCGTTTGCAAAGTTCTTCTGGTGGAGTGTTTACCGTATTAGCAGAGGCTGTGATTAATGCAGGTGGAGTCGTTTTTGGCGCAAAGTTTGATGAAGAATGGAAAGTTGTTCATGGATATACGGAAACCAAAAACGGAATAGCTGATTTTCGTGGTTCTAAGTATGTCCAAAGTTGTATGGGAGACAACTTTAGTAAAGTAAAATACTTTTTGGATAATGGAAGAAAGGTCTTATTTTCAGGTACTCCTTGTCAAGTGGCAGGGTTAAAGCTTTTTTTGCGTAAACCATATGAAAATTTATTGACAGTTGATTTTATTTGCCATGGAGTACCAAGTCCAAAAGTCTGGCGAATGTATTTGAATGAAGTTATAATGAATCAGTCTGTTAAATCTGTCTCTTTTGGTTCTGAATCTAAAAAGAACATTTCGGTTGTAAGTATTACTTTTAGAAACAAATGTTTAGGTTGGAAAAATTTTAGCTGTGTTTTTACATTTTCCGTATCTGATGATAAAGGAGAGAAGAAGATAATTTCATCATCAGAAGTATTTTCTAAAAATGCATATATGAAAGGATTTTTAGAAAATCTATATTTAAGACCGGCATGTCATCATTGTCCGGCAAAATGTTTGAGTAGTGGAAGTGATATAACAATCGCTGATTTTTGGGGAATGAATAAGGTGCTATGCGATAAAGATGATGATTTGGGATATAGTGTGTTGATGGTGAACAGTATAAATACTTCATTAAAATTAATCGCAGAATTGGACACTACAGAAATCGGTTACGAGGATATATTACGATATAACTCACCTATTGAAAAGTCGGCAGATCCAGATATAAACAGAAATTATTTTTTTTCTAATCTTGAAAAGAAAAGTTTGTCTCTATTAATACCTCATGCTTTATATAGAAGACGCCTTTTAAAATTAATATATAGGATAAAAAGAAAGATAAATCTCTTATTAAGTCAATAAAAATGATTTTCGTATATGAAGATAGGTATTATTACATTTTGGAGTAGTAAAGATAATTATGGACAGTTATTACAGTTGTTTGCACTACAAACATTTTTGAAAGAATTAGGGCATGAACCTTTTTTAATTCGATATGGATTTTGGAAAGATGACTTGATTTCAAAATTGTTTAAGGAGTATTTTTTGTTGCCTTGGAGAATTCCACGTGCAATAAAAAATAAAATAACAGAGCGGAAAGTATATAAAAGCAATATAGTACATGAACGTAAATTTGCAGATTTCTTATCTGAAAATATATTGTATACAGAGCAAGTCTATTCTACTAAAGAGTTGATACAAAATCCGCCAGCTGCAGATTGTTATATAACGGGAAGCGATCAGGTCTGGGGAGCATTAAATCCCAATCCTATATTTTTTCTTCAGTTTGGTTCGAAGGAATCCAAAAGATTCTCATTTGCTGCTAGTTTTGGAGATGGAAATAGCTTTTTGAAGGATAGATATATATATAAGATTACCTCATATTTAAAAGAATTTGATATGGTTACGGTGAGAGATTATAAAGCATTGGAAATTTGCAAAAAAGCCGGTATCAACGGGTGTGTATTATTTCCGGATCCTACATTGTTAATTGATATGTCAAATTATAATAGTTTGTTATCCTCAAATCCTGGCACTGATAAGTATTGTTTGGTTTATATGTTGGAAGAGGAGCAAAAGACTAAAATAGATATGGATGATATTGCTGCTTTCGTGAAAAGTATAGGGATAAAGATGATATATGTAGCAAGTCAAGGTCGATTCGATAAATATATTAAGCAATATCCAACTATTCCGCAGTTTTTATCTTATGTTAAAAATGCAGATTTTGTAATTACCAATTCTTTTCATGGTACTGTCTTTTCAATCATGTATCATAGAAAATTTGCTGTAATCCCTAAAAAGGGCGGAAATAATACAAGGGTTGACACTTTATTGTCGCAATATGGTTTGCAAAAGCATATAGCTAAGAAACTGCCTATGATAATAGCCGCATATAACGACATTGTTGATTGGAATTTAGTAGACGATATAAATCAAAAGAAGAAAAAAGAGACTGTGGCTTTACTGAAAAAAGTGATAGGTGAAGAATAGTGGATTAATATTTTATATTTATCTCATATCATTTTATACTGATGAATTATAGTATTAAACGAGAAGATAGAAATTTTTTATTATTGAAACTATTTCTTATCTTATCACCTATATGCGATTTGTTAACTGGAATTTGTATCTTTAAGTTAGATATGCCTGAGGGCTTTATAGGCTCTCCTTCCCAAGTCTATAGGATAATATTTCTATTTATTCTTTTCTTCCGTATTGGTAAGAGACAGGTAAGGATATGTATTATATTACTTTTATGGATGCTGTTCGTTGAGTCCACATGCTTTTTTTATATTGATAATCCACTCCCGTTTATTTCAGGACTTAATTACGCCACTAAGATTGTATTTTTGTTACTTCTTTATTTTTTTGTGAAAATTGTGTTAGATTCTGGTACTCCAATTGTAAAAATATTGCACGTATTTTTAATTGCGGCCTTTCTATATGCGTTAGGTATTATTGTTCCGGCTATTTTGGGAATAGGCGTTAGTTCTTATACTGAGGGAACTTTTGGTCAAAAAGGCTTGTATGCCTCAGGGAATGCGTTAGGTATATTTATGGGAATTGCAAGTGTATTATGTGTATTGAAGAAAAAAAAAACAGTTACAGATATTTGTAAATCACTAATATTATTACTCTCATTATTACTTTTGGCAACAAAAACCGCATTGCTGTTTTTTGTTGTAACAATACTCTTTTTCATATCAACTCGAAAATCTTATAGTAAAGTATTATTGTTGTGTTTATTCGCAGGGAGTATTTTTTATTTTTGGAATTATCTGAAAGATGCATTCATGGCTGTATTTGATGTGGTAGTATTTCGTTATGAAATAAGTGACAGTCCTTTAGCATTTATGTTAAGTAGTAGGGATAATTATGTTATAGATGCATTTACAGAATTCTATAACTCTTCTATGTGGATATTGAAGTTGATAATCGGTGGTGGTGTTTTTATGAGTTATAGGACAAGTTATTTCGAGGATATGCCATTTAAGCAGTTAGAAATGGATTTTTTCGATATCTTTTTTATGTATGGTTTGATAGGTATTTTTTGTTATATCGGAATAATCTTGTGGTGCATTAGAAAATCTTATAATAAAGGTTTAGTTTTATTTTCGCTTATTATTTTTTTTATTCTTCATTCAGCATTGGCTGGACATATCCTTTTTGATGGTGTTCCAATGACGGCTGGAGTTATATTAGTAAATATATTGGATAGAAGAAAAGAAGTTCAGGTAGAGTTTAAAGTTTGATTTACTATTTCTTTTTAGTTGAAATAAGAAAATTGTGGGACTGGTGTGTTATGAAAAAAATTATTTGTTTTCATCTTTTAAATGATTATAGTGGGAGCCCTAAAATTTTGAATTTGATATTGAAAGGATTATGTATGAAAGGGTATGAAATAAACTTAGTTACCTCTAGAAATGCAGGAATACTTGATGAATTAAATTCTTGCAAGCATATAAAAATCTATCGTTATCGTTATTTATTTTCAAATAATCCTCTACTTACGATACTACGATATTTATATGTACAACTATATACTTTTTTCTTTTCCTTTCGTTATATCTTTCATAAAGACGTTATTTTCTATATAAATACACTGCTACCTATTGGCCCGGCTTTGGCAGGAAGATTGATGGGAAAGAAAGTAGTTTTCCACTATCATGAAAATGCTTTTGCAAAAGGCCTGTTTTATAGAGTACTGGCTTTCATGATGCAGTGGCTTGCTAATGATATTGTTTGCGTTTCTAACTTTCAACGTAATAATTTAAAGAAAAAAGAGTATGCAACAGTTATTCCTAATTCTTTATCGGCTGATTATGAAGAGCGGTGTAGGGCGTGTTATGTAGAAAGAGATTATAAAACCGTGCTGATGTTGTCTTCTTTGAAATTGTATAAAGGAATTTTAGAATTTGTGCAATTGTCTGAAAGGTTACCGCAATATCATTTTTTACTGGTAATAAATGATGTTCAAAAGAATATTGATAAATTTTGTACAATGTATAATATCTTGTATCATGAAAATTTAGAAATATGGGACAGGCAATCAGATGTTTTTCCCTTTTATGAACGGGCATCTTTAGTTTTAAATCTATCTAATAAAAAAAAGGTGTTAGAAACTTTTGGGTTAACAGTTTTGGAAGCTATGACTATGGGATTACCTGTAATTGTTCCTACAGAAGGTGGGATCGCGGAAATGGTTGAAGATGGAGTAAATGGTTATAAAATAGATGTGCAAAATTTAGAAGAAATAGAAAATAAAATAAATAAAATATTATTGGATAAGTTTTTGTATCATTCACTTTGTGAAAATGCCAAAAAACTTTCTGCAAATTATAGTTATGTTTCCATGATTGATAGAATTGATAAGTTATTAGGAAATTGATTTTATTATGAGAAATATTTCAATTATAGGAACGGTAGGAGTACCCGCTAACTATGGTGGTTTTGAGTCTTTGGTAGAGAATATCATAGGATATAATTCTTTAGACGATATACACTATACGGTTTATTGCAGTGCCAAAGGCTACCCTCACCGACAATCAGTTTATAAAAACGCAGATTTGAAATACGTTCCGTTAGATGCCAATGGAAGTCAAAGTATCCTATACGATATCATCTCTTTGATAAAGGCTACAAAGAAAAGCGATGTGGTTTTGATACTGGGTGTCTCCGGGTGTTGCTTTCTTCCAATATACCGTTTGTTTTCTAAAAAGCGTTTGATAATCAATATCGATGGTTTGGAACATCGTCGTGAAAAATGGGGAAAATATGCCAAAGCTTTCTTGAAATTTTCGGAAAAGATGGCGGTGAAGCATGCAGATGTGGTGGTAGCTGATAATAAGGGTATTCAGGATTATGTGAAAAAGGAATATAGAACAGAAACGGAACTGATAGCCTATGGCGGAGACCATGTGTTGTGTGATATTACGGATGTAGAGGAAGAAATATTAGAAAAATACGGACTGAAAAATATTAGTTACTCTTTTTCTTTATGTCGGATAGAGCCGGAAAACAATGTGCATGTTATATTGGAAGCTTTTAAAGCTTCTGGTAAAAAATTGTTTTTCGTTGGAAATTGGAATAGAAGTCCGTATGGAAAATCGTTGTTAGAAAAATATGCCAAGTACGGGAATATCCATTTATTGTCTCCTATATATGATGTAAAGACTTTAAATGTATTGAGGGGCCATTGCTCTTTTTATATACATGGACATAGTGCAGGAGGTACGAATCCTTCGTTGGTAGAAGCTATGTTTTTTGGTAAGCCGATATTGGCTTTTGATGTGATATATAATAGGGAGACAACAGAGCAAAAAGCTGATTATTTCTCTTCTGCAGAGATGCTGGAAACTCTTTTGCAGAAACCATACCCGACTTTTAAGGTAAATGCTGAAAATATGGTGGAAATCGCGTATAGACGTTATCGTTGGAAAGTAATTGCACAGCAATATGAAGCATTATATTCGCATTCGGGTGACTGAAAATATAGGAGAAATGATGTTATTATTTATAAATATATAATAAGATAAAGTGAAAAAAACGTTTCAGTTCATGTAGCAGAATGATATGTTGCTACGGAGACGGCTGCACAGCATAGCGGATAAACTTTAAATCGTATCATCGCAGTAAAAAATGAAAGAATAAAAGAATAAATTTATGACTATGGATTACAAAGCACTTGATACGCGAAAAATCAGAGATTATATAGACGCCTCGGATGGGATGGTGGCTGTGGATGATATTATCCGCAATTCCGGCGCCGACAAGTTGCGGGTATATCCCGCACTGTTTGAGCTGGAACACGACGGATATATCGAGGTAGCGGAGCGGGAAGAGCTTGGAGCGCCCATCGCCATTTGCAGAAAAAGAGGCTTGATAAACGACAGATAACAGCGGTTATTTTGTTTTAGGCGCAGCCGGAATTGCTTTGTTTAGCGGTTCCGGCTGTTTTTGTTTTATTTTCTTCTCTGATAATTCCCTGCCAACCAAAAAATCTTATTAACTTTGCGGGTCACTTTTGGAAACAATAAAAAAATAATGATATGAATATCTCTTATAATTGGTTGAAAGAGTATGTCGATTTCGATTTGACACCGGATGAAGTCGCCGCTGCGCTGACTTCCATTGGATTGGAAACAGGAAGCGTAGAAGAGGTGCAAACCATTAAAGGTGGACTGGAAGGTCTGGTCATCGGAGAAGTGCTGACATGCGAAGCTCATCCTAATTCAGACCACATGCACATCACTACCGTAAATCTGGGACAGGGCGAACCTGTGCAGATTGTATGCGGTGCGCCTAACGTGGCTGTCGGACAGAAAGTGGTAGTAGCTACTTTGGGTGCGAAACTTTACGATGGTGATGAATGTTTTACAATCAAGAAATCAAAGCTCCGCGGCGTAGAGTCCAACGGTATGATTTGCGCGGAAGATGAAATAGGTATCGGAACAGACCATGCGGGTATCATCGTATTGCCGGAAACGGCTGTTCCGGGCACGCTTGCCAAGGATTATTATAACATCAAGAGCGATTACGTGCTGGAAGTGGATATTACTCCCAACCGCGCTGATGCGTGCTCACACTACGGCGTGGCTCGCGATTTGTACGCTTATCTGGTACAGAATGGTCTGCCAGCTTCTTTGAAGAAGCCGTCTGTGGACGCTTTTGCCGTTGAGAACCACGACTTGGACATCAAGGTTACGGTGGAAAACGGCGAGGCTTGTCCGCGTTATGCCGGAGTAACCGTAAAAGGCGTAACCGTAAAGGAGAGCCCGGAATGGTTGCAAAACAAGCTCCGTATCATCGGCCTACGTCCTATTAACAATGTGGTGGACATTACGAACTACATCGTTCATGCGTTCGGCCAGCCGCTTCATTGCTTTGATGCCGACAAGATTAAAGGCGGTGAGGTGCTTGTAAAGACCATGCCCGAAGGTACTCCCTTTGTTACTTTGGACGGTGTGGAACGCAAATTGAGCGAACGCGACTTGATGATTTGCAACCGGGAAGAGGCCATGTGTATTGCCGGTGTATTCGGCGGACTGGATTCCGGTTCTACGGAAGCTACGACAGATGTATTTATCGAAAGCGCTTATTTCCATCCTACATGGGTGCGTAAGACTGCCCGTCGTCACGGTCTGAATACGGATGCTTCTTTCCGTTTCGAACGTGGCATCGATCCGAACGGAGTAATCTATTGTCTGAAACTGGCTGCTCTGATGGTGAAAGAACTGGCCGGTGGCACTATCTCATCCGAAATTAAGGATGTTTGCGTTGCAGCTCCACAAGACTTTATGGTAGAACTTTCTTATGAGAAAGTAAATTCGCTGATTGGTAAAGTGATTCCCGTGGAAACGATCAAGAGCATTGTTACCAGCCTGGAAATGAAAATCATGAATGAGACAGTTGACGGACTGACATTAGCCGTTCCTCCTTATCGTGTAGACGTGCAGCGTGATTGCGATGTGATCGAAGATATTCTACGTATCTACGGATATAATAATGTAGAAATCCCGACTACGCTGAACTCCAGTCTGACAACCAAGGGTGAGCATGATAAATCAAACAAATTACAGAATCTGGTTGCAGAACAGTTGGTTGGCTGTGGCTTCAATGAAATACTGAATAATTCTCTGACTCGTGCCGCTTACTACGACGGTCTGGAGAACTATCCATCCAACCATCTGGTGATGCTGCTGAATCCACTGAGTGCCGATCTGAACTGTATGCGTCAGACATTGCTGTTCGGTGGACTGGCTTTCACCAGTAAGCGTATTAACCTGAGTGGTGAGATTGATGATACGGGCCGTACCGTGGCCTTGTAAAAAGGTTATAGCATCGCCCATGGCATTTTTCATTTTGTTGGCAGAGGACCACCAATAATCGTGATTACCACGAATCAT
>OGGR01001200.1_pt1 | contig 10372 bp, 7 predicted proteins | sample 1571321 | NCBI WGS metagenome assembly OGGR01 (sample SAMEA2582048, study PRJEB24529) | metagenome | biome: Human gut stool | place: China | collected 2011 | reverse complement strand
CGGAAGTCATTCCGGCTTGCAGACCGTGGAAGGAGTCTTCGGACACGTACGAGTTTTCGGGAGTAGCACCGAATATTTCCATACCGAGCAGGAAACAGTCGGGAGCGGGTTTGGAACGGGCAAACATTTCTCCGGTCAGGATGCGGTCTACCATTCCTTTAAATTCGGGATGGGCGTTATAGACGTTTTGCATCTTCTCTTCGTTGGAGCTGGTTACAACGGCTATTTTTGCTCCGTGTTTACGAAGATCGGCAATAAAAGCTTCTACACCGGGGATGTACTCATAGGACATGCTTTTCTCATAAATATTGAGTCCGGCCGTAATCTCTTGTTGAGCTTCGGGGAGGTCCGAGAAATATTTCTCGTAAATCTGGGTCAGCGTCTGTCCCTTGATACGACGGCCGAAGTCTTCTTCATTCAGATATTTACGCCCTTGTTCATCCCAGAAAACAGTGTACTGTGTTTCCGTATCCATGATGACACCATCAAAATCGAACAGTGCCGCAATTGTCTTTGTTGTATCCATACGTAATCTTTCTTTTTACCTAAAACGTTAAACCTTGTGTATTGAATTGTGCAAAGTTCCGAATAATCATCGAATCAGGCAAATAATTCGTACCTTTGCCCCACTTAAAAAAACGTAACATTCGTTTTCATCCAACAATCCATACGAGCGCATGAGCAAAAACGATCCGCACATATTAGGAAAAGAAAGCATCGGTAAACTACTGTTGCAATACTCCATTCCCGCTATCATCGGGATGACAATCACGTCTATCTATAATATCATCGACAGCATCTTCATCGGTCACGGTGTGGGTGCGATGGCTATTGCCGGACTGGCGGTGAGCTTTCCTCTGATGAATCTGGTCGTTGCTTTCTGTACACTCGTTTCGGCGGGTGGTTCTACCATCGCTTCTATTCGCCTGGGACAGAAAGATATGAAAGGGGCTACGGAGATTCTGTCACATACGCTGATGCTCTGTATCACAAATTCTTTCTTTTTCGGTATCCTGTCTTTTATCTTTCTTGATGATATACTGACTTTCTTTGGTGCCAGTCCCGACACACTGCCTTATGCACGGAGTTTTATGCAGGTGATTTTATTGGGAACTCCCATCACATACACGATGATCGGTCTGAATAATGTGATGCGTGCCACCGGATATCCGAAGAAAGCGATGCTTACTTCTATGGTAACGGTAGTAGCAAATATCATCCTCGCTCCTATCTTTATCTTTCACTTTGAATGGGGAATGCGGGGAGCGGCTACAGCAACGGTTATCTCACAGCTGATCGGAATGGTATGGGTGGTGAGCCACTTCTGCAAGAAAGACAGTACGGTGCATTTTGAGGGAAAGGTCTGGAAAATGAAAGGAAGGATTGTAGAGAGTATTTTCGCTATCGGCATGTCTCCTTTCCTGATGAATGTCTGTGCTTGTGCCATCGTTATCGTGATTAATAATAGTTTGCAGGAACATGGAGGCGACATGGCTATCGGTGCTTACGGAATCATCAACCGGTTGCTGACGCTTTATGTCATGATCGTATTGGGACTGACGATGGGCATGCAGCCGATTGTAGGCTACAACTTCGGAGCACAGAAGATAGACCGGGTGAAACAGACGCTAAAGCTGGGAATTATTTCCGGTGTAGTGATTACAAGCAGTGGCTTTCTGATTTGCGAGTTTTTCCCTCATGCAGTATCGGCAGTCTTCACGGATAGTGATGAGTTAATCGGACTTGCGGTGGACGGTCTTCGGTTGACTGTACTTATGTTCCCGTTTGTAGGAGCACAGATTGTAATCGGTAACTTCTTCCAAAGTATAGGCAAAGTAAAAATAAGTATTTTCCTTTCGTTGACGCGGCAGTTGCTTTATTTGCTGCCTTGCCTGTTGTTATTCCCGCATTGGTGGGGACTGAAGGGAATATGGATCAGTCTGCCGGTATCGGACTCTTTAGCATTTATTACGGCAGTTATCAGTCTGATGATTTATATAAAGAAAGTATCGAAAGAACATCCGATAGCGGATAAAGTGGCGGAATAAAGCAAAAAGGACGCTATGCTAAAAGATATATCAGTATGAAAAATATTTAGGCACGAATACACGGATTAAGATTACTTCTGCAATGAATGCATCTCATAAAAGCCGCGTTAATCCGTGCCTAAAAGATAATAATATTCTTATTCGCTCTTTATACTTTTCACCGGATTCTCATTGGCGATGTGCCACGCTTTCAACACAACGCAAACTACGATCAGCAATAAGACAAACAGCGCCGTACCCACAAACAATAACGGGTTCATATAAATCTGTTCGGCAAACTGGTCAAGCCATGCCTTTCCGACAAAATAGGAAACAATGGTACCAATCAATATGGAGGATGCGGAGACATACAGAATCTCGCGTATCAACAGACGCAAAATATGAGAAGCTTCGGCTCCATTCACTTTCCGGATAGCTATTTCTTTGCTTCGACGTTGCGTTTCATCATTCACATATCCGATCAATCCCATTATTACAATCAGCAGAATAAAGCTTGAAGTGATCCAGACTGAATTACGGAAACGATATACACTCTTGTATATATCCTTTATCATACCGTCTACAGAACTGAAATGCAAGGCTACATTCGGAAATGTCTTATCGGCAAACTCGTTCAGACGTTTCAGATTTTCATCATACGGCTCTTTCAAACGGACATCAAATACATGATTGGTATTCTCCGATCCTATCAAGACAATAGGTGCCTGAGTTGAAAAGAAGCTATAGTTGCGGACATCCCGGAAGACACCGACAATCGTACCCTGTATATCATTCAGTTTCTTTCCTACCGCCCCATCTGTCCATTTCATCAGACGTACCAACTCTTCATTCACCAATAAATCGTCCTGTTTCTTAAGAGTGCTGCCTTCGATAATCTTTATTCCCATTACTTCGGGATAGTTATAACTGCAATAATTAAAGTTAAGTGTAGCGATTCTTTTACCGTCATTACTCATCAGTCCGCGTGTCCAGTACTGTCCGATTACTCCGCTTGTGGCAACAGCCACTCCCTCTACCATAGGCTGGCGACGCAGTTCATCGGTGACATGCTCTACCGTTTCTTTCGGCAACCAGGTTCCTGCCTGAACCAGTCCCGGAACGTTTATTCCCATATCGCGGCTCATCAGATGGTTGTATTGCAGGAGCGTTACCAGCAACAGCCCCAAAACAAATGAGACACCTGTGAACTGTATAAACAATAACGAACGTTTCCAACCCGTTTTACCATCAGAGTAACGACGGAACACCTGCGTGACTGGTATACGCGAAAACAGCCGTCCCGGTATGCCACCTGCCAAAAGGAAAAGTATCACAATCGTAAGCAAAGGCACCCATAGTGTCTCCCACGCAAAAAGTGAGGATAGACGGACAGAAAGCAAATCTTCGATTATTTCATGTGCGTTGACTATCAGCAGAAGACTAAGAAGTACGGAAAAGATAACAAGGATTCCTGTTTCTGCCAAAAACATGCCGAAGATATTTCCGGAACTGGCACCACTGCATTTATGTACTCCTACTCCTTTGGCACGACGGCTTAGGGTGGCAATAGATATCAGCATATAATTCATGATGGCCACAAAGAAGATAGCGAATCCCAGAAAGCCATATATGATCAAACGCTTCTGCACATCGGAAGATATCAAATGATACTTCACCAATGGGATGACACTGAAATTCATTTTCCAGTCATCATACTGGGCAGGAGTGTATTTTTCGATTACCCGTTGGATGTTGTCATTCACCTTGTCAATATCCGCAGCATTACGCAGGCGAAGAAACGTGTAAAAGACATCATTTCCCTTCCAGCCATATCCTCCCTGATATCCTCCATCCCGATGGATGGAGACAACAAAGTCGTGAGTGAGCACCGTATTCTCCGGCATATCCTTGTATACACCACGAATAGTAAAATCATTTTGCCTGTCTGCTTTAAGAATTTTACCGATAGGGTCCGCATCTCCAAACGTTTCACGGGCAAAATGCTCTGACACAAACACACTTCCCGGCATGATCATATCTTTCGGGTTCCCTTTTAAGACAGGGATACCAAAAGTCTGGAAGAAACAAGTATCAGCGTATATATAGTTAACGTCCGATAATAATTTGTCTTCGTAATATATACTCATCCCTTGTCCGGTGAGGACACAACTGGCAAACTCTATTTCTTCGGGCATATCCTGCGCCAAAGTAGATGCAACCACATCAAAAAGTGTGTAATCATAATTGTTGCCGTCGTCTCCCATTGTCTCCCCCGTGCTAAGGTTAGTGGTCAGGCAACGTGCAATAGCCAGTCGTTCCGGTTCCGGATAGCAACGTTCATAACTCAATTCAAACGCAATCTGCGAAAAGAGCAAAATACCAATAGTAAGTCCCAGCGAAAGAGAAATTATCCTGATGATATTTGTGCCGCGTTCGCGCAGTAAGGTTCGGATGCTATAATAGATTTGTCTCATTGTCGTTCCGGTTTATGCCGTTACACTTGCCACTACACTACCGTCAAACAGATGTACGGTACGATGTGCGAAACTCGCATCGTGCTGTGAGTGCGTTACCATGATAATGGTGGTTCCCTCCTTGTTCAGTTCTGTCAGCAGGTTCATTACTTCCGCGCCATTCTTGGAGTCCAGATTACCGGTAGGCTCATCGGCGAGTATTATCTCCGGATTGCCGATGATGGCGCGCGCAATGGCAACACGCTGGCACTGACCGCCGGAAAGCTGTGTAGGCATGTGGCGCATACGGTGGCTCAGGCCTACTTTCTGCAACACTTCCTCTGCCAGGCGGCGACGTTCTTTGGACGATACCTTTCTGTACAGCAAAGGCAGCTCCACGTTATCCAGTACATTCAGCGAATTAATCAAGTGGAAAGACTGGAACACAAACCCCAGCTTCCGGTTACGGAAAGCCGCCAGTTCCCTGTCCTTCATGCCGTCCACCTTAATGCCGGCTATTTCAATCGTTCCGCCGGTAGGCGCATCCAGCAAACCCATAATGTTCAGCAAAGTAGACTTACCGCAACCGGAAGGACCCATGATACTGAGGAATTCCCCCTTGTTCACTTCGAGGTTTACATTCTCCAACGCTACGGTTTCAATCTCGTTCGTACGATAAATCTTGTTGATGCCAGTTAACTTAATCATAATGGTAAGTATTTAATTGTTATTTCAGTTTCAGCTTATTCTTATTCTTATATTGGCTCATGTCGCTCACCACCACCTCATCGCCCGGTTGCAAGCCGCCAATAACTTCCACAAACTCAAAGTTGGAATCGCCCAACTGCACTTTGCGTTTCACAATCTCCTTGTCGGAATTGCGTACAAACAGTTCGTACTCCCCGCGACCCACGTAGTAAGAGGCGTTGGCTATGCGCATCACATCCTCTTTCACGGCGTTCATCACATACACGTCCGTCTTCAGGCCGGAGCGCAGACGGCGGTTGTTGTCCTCATTCAACTGTACGGTGAAGGAAATAACACCATTCTTGGACAACGGAGTGACGCTGCTCACCGTACCTTCCAGCTTCTCGCTGCCTATCTTGACTATCGCCTTGCCGCCGGCGGCAACACGGTCGCCGTACGTGTCGGCTATCTCGCCCTCTACCTTGAAGTGGCTCAAATCGGAGATGACGGCAATCTGCGAACCTTCCGCCACCTGCGCACCGATCTGGTTGTTTATGTAAGTGAGGATTGCCTTGCGGGGCGAGCGGACCTGCGCATCGTCCAGCGTGCGTTTCGTTTCGGCAAGCGTCTTTCTGAAAATGCTGAAGTCCAGCTCCTGTACCTGATATTCGGCATCCAGCACTTCCTTCTCGTTGGCGTACTGCTGCTTCAACTGTTCGTATTCCAACTCAGCCACATTATAGCTCAGCTCCGCCTGACGCACTTTATCGGTAGTGCCGGAGCCGAGGCTGTCGAGGTATTGCTCATTGCGCAACTCCACCTTTTTGCGGTTCAGTTGCATGGCAGAAACCTTTATCTTCATCTGCAAGTCATTCAGCTTGGTCATGTTCTCCAGTTTGAGCTGTTTCAGCTTGTAGCTGCGCATCTGCTCCTCATCGAGTTTCTGCTTGTAGTCGGTTTCGGCGCTCTGTAAGTCCAACTTCAGGATGGGCGTGCCTATATCCACGCTGTCGCCACCTTTCTTATATACTTCCAGAATACGGGTATTGATAGGCGAATTGATAATCTCCTCAAAGGCAGGAACCACCTTGCCTGAAGCGCTTACGCTGACCTCGATAGTGCCCTGGTTCACTTTAGAAAACACAAGGTCTTTTTCTTTCACGCCGGTACGCATCAACGAAATGAGTACACTGATAACGACGATACCCGCAGCGCCCATGCCGCCATAACGAATGATTTTCTTGTTACGTTCTTTGTTACGAACTTCTTTCGGAATCTCTCTATCCATATTCTCTGTCTTTATTTACTGTTTTATATTGCCGCCGTCCTGTCACGTAAACGGACAGCCGCGATTCTTCGTCCTTATACTTGCGAAATCCGTGCCAAAAATGTAAATCATTGGAAACAAGCGTTAAAACAAAAAAGCAGAGTGTCCGTTTTCGGACACTCTGTACATTTTCGGATAGCGGGCCGGTACACAAAAGGGACAGGCAAGGCACATCCCGCCGACAACATGCTTTAGTAACGGCAATACCAACCTTTGGTACAGCCGATACCAACAGCCGGTACAAGGAATACCAACGCTTGGTACGACGTGTACCTAAGGCTGGTACGCTTCGTACCTAAGCAGGGTACACGACGTACCAAAGCGCGGTATCTCTTTGGTACGCGTACCTCACTGAATTACAATAGGATATAAAAGCCGTAATCCGCTTATCTCAAACGCAGCCTGTCGCCTACTTCCGGCACGTATTCCGCATCCTTGCGGTTCATCTTATACAGGTTCTTCAGGCGGATGCCGTACGTCTGCGAGATGGAGTGCATGGAATCGCCGTCCTTCACGATATAAACGGTATGAGGCTTGGCCGCTTTCTTGCGCTTGCCTTTCAGATAGATGATATCGCCGGCCTCTAAGGTATAGTCTTTATGCAGGTCGTTATATTTCACCAGTTTGCGCCAGCTGATGCCGAACTCCTTGCCCAGGAAGTGGAAGGTATCTCCGTCACGTGCCACGACATAGGCTATGTCATTGGCGATATACACCTGGTGCGGATTGGCGAGCCAGGGCTTCTTCTTCAATTCCTTCTCCCAATTGCGGGCTTCACGCTTGCTCATGCCGCGGCTGTCATACTTATATAAGTCGTAGTCCTCGATGATGGTTATCAAGCGGTTGGCGTAAGAGGGGTCTGTGGCATAGCCCGCTTTTTTCAGGCCGCGCGCCCAGCCTTTGTAGTCGGTAATCTTCAACTTAAACAGGAAAGCATAGCGTGCGCCGCGTTTCAGGAAGAGCGAGTGGTCCTCGTAGGAGTCCTTCGGGTGGCGATAGGCGCGGAAGCACTCTCCTTTGGCATCGTCGTCGTGGTACACTCTCCGCCCGCGCCAGTCGCTATGGCACTTTATGCCGAAGTGGTTGTTGCTTTTACGCGCCAGCGTACTTTGCCCCGCACCGCTTTCCAGCAGACCTTGCGCCAGCGTAATGCTGGCGGGTATCTTATGTTCCTTCATCTGCTCTACGGCAAGCGGAGCATATTGCTTTATGTATTCATTGTAGCGGGAGTTTCTGCGTTGAGCCTGCGTGGCTACGGAAACAAGAAGAAGCGCTATGATAGCGGTCAGTCTGAAAATAGGTTTCATGCTTCAAATGTTGAATTTGACACAAAAGTCTGCAAAAGAATTGAAAAAACCAATCTCTTTCCTATCTTTGTAACATTAATTACAATAAACCATTACTCTATGAAAGACCTGAACATACAGATTGCTATCAAGATATACGACTACGAAGAACTGAGTGCCGCCGACCGCGAGCTGATGGATGCCGCCCGTCAGGCAACTTTCCGCAGCTATGCCCCCTACTCGCATTTCTCCGTGGGCGCGGCAGCCCGATTGGCAAACAATACGATTGTTACAGGTACCAACCAGGAGAATGCAGCCTATCCGTCGGGACTTTGCGCGGAACGCACCACCTTGTTCTATGCCAACTCCCAATATCCCGACCAAGCCGTAGAAACGCTTGCCATAGCCGCCCGCAACGAACGCGGGGAGTTTCTGGAAGAACCCATTCCCCCATGCGGCGCCTGCCGGCAGGTGATGCTCGAAACGGAGAAACGCTTCAAACGCCCCATGCGCATCTTGCTGTTCGGCGAAAAAGGCATTTATGAACTGAAGAATGTAGGCGCATTGCTGCCGCTTTCATTCGATGCGTCTTCCATGTTATAAACAAGATGTGTACCTTATTATAAATAAAATGCGTACCTTTGCAACCGCTAACCAATAAATACCACCGATGAGAATAGTTAAGTAAAGACAGCACATTTCGGTAAACATCACTTTATACATGCTTTTCATATCAGAACGCTGAGCATCACTCAAAAGGAAAATGTTTAGCCTTTACTGTGTTTGTCTGTTCCCCACAGCCTTACAAGAGTTGAAAGTGTGTCGTACAGACACCTATGTTATCTACCCTAAACACAGTAAATTTATGAGTATCATTATTAAAGACCTTAGCTATACCCATACCGATAAGGAAGTTTTGTTTTCCAACCTCAATCTGATTATCAATTCCGGAGAAAAGACCGCCCTGACAGGCAACAACGGTTGCGGAAAGTCCACCCTGATGCGTATCCTTGCGGGAGAAGTATCACCGGGCGGCGGCAGCGCGTATTGCTCCGGGCATCTTTTCCATGTGCCCCAGCATTTCGGGCAGTACGACGGCCGGACGGTTGCGCAGGCATTGGGCATAGACCGTAAGCTAACCGCTCTCCATGCCATCCTGAACGGTGATGCGGCGGAAGAACACTTCGTCCGGCTCGATGACGACTGGAATATCGAAGAACGCGCCCAAGCCGCGCTCGATGCATGGCAGTTGGCCGGTATCTCCCTTTTGCGCCCGTTAAAGGGGTTGAGCGGCGGAGAGAAAACACGCCTGTTCCTCGCCGGCATGGAGCTGGGCGAGCCGGACACCATACTGCTGGACGAGCCGACCAATCATCTGGATACCGCCGGACGGGAACGCTTGTATGATTTCGTACGCCGCACTTCGGCTACGGTACTCGTTATCAGCCACGACCGTACCCTGCTAAACCTGCTACCCGCCATTTGCGAGCTTTCCCGCAACGGACTGGCTTACTACGGCGGTAATTACGACTTCTATAAAGAACAGAAGGAAGTACACCGCAACGCCCTGCAACAGCAGTTGGAAGAAAAAGAAAAGGCTTTGCGCCTCGCCCGCAAAACCGCCCGTGAAGTGGAAGAACGGAAAGCCAGGCAAAACACACGAGGCGAAAAGGCTTCCATAAAGAAAGGTATTCCGCGTATTCTGTTAGGCGGTCTGAAGAATCATGCCGAAAACAGCAGTAGCAAACTCAGCAATGTCCATGCCGAAAAAACGGACAAGATTCAACAGGAAATAACAAACCTGAAAGGCTCCCTGCCGCAAACAAACAAGCTGAAAACCGACTTCAATGCTTCGGCATTGCATATAGGCAAAATACTCGTCACGGCACAGAATATCAACTTTCATTATCCGGACAGCAACACAAACCTTTGGACGGTTCCGCTCAGCTTTCAGCTACGCAGCGGCAACCGGTTCTGCATTAAAGGTGATAACGGCAGCGGCAAAACAACCCTGCTGAAACTGATTACCGGCGAACTGACACCGACCGGCGGAACGATAGAGCGTGCAGACTTTACCTATATTTATCTGGATCAGGAGTACTCCCTTATCCAAAATGAATATACCGTTTCGGAACAAGCGGAAGCCTTCAATCTGCGGCATCTGCCGGAGCATGAAACAAAGACCATCTTAAACCGTTACCTTTTCCCGCAGGACGTCTGGAACAAGCCTTGCAGCAAATTAAGCGGCGGTGAGAAAATGCGCCTTGCCTTCTGCTGCCTGATGATTGCCGATAACACTCCCGACATATTTATGCTGGACGAACCTACCAATAATCTGGACATCGAAAGCGTTGAAATCATCACGGCCGCGATACGTAACTATCAAGGTACCATACTTGTTATCTCGCACGACCGGGAATTTCTGAAAGAAGCGGGAATTGAACAAGAAATAAGCTTTTTTCTGTAAAATTGGTAAAAACAACTGTAATCCATATACACAAACTAATGATAAACTCCGTATTTTTGCGACGATAAAACTATTATGACTATGTTACGTACTATCAGACTGACACTTGCAATTGTATTCTTTGC
>OGGR01001185.1_pt1 | contig 10490 bp, 12 predicted proteins | sample 1571321 | NCBI WGS metagenome assembly OGGR01 (sample SAMEA2582048, study PRJEB24529) | metagenome | biome: Human gut stool | place: China | collected 2011 | reverse complement strand
ATTTAGAATATTCTTTGATGGATTATCACATATGATAAATTTTTAAAAATAATTTAGATAGATTTATTTAAGTTTAGTGATATAATATATAAAAAAGGGGAAGATATGTTATGTTATTAATAAATTTAGAAAAGGATGAAATGATTGTAGCAGAAGCTCAAGCAGCACATATTACAATGGTTTTAATGGTACCAAAACCTCAACCAGGAATATTATATATAACTAATAGAAAGATTGCATTTGCTCCAACTCAAGGAAGTATGTATTCAAAATTTGAGTATTTATTAGGAGAGATAGAAGCTTTTTCAGTAGGAATGTTGAATACATTAACACTTATGACAAAAGCAGGATAAAAACATAAAATAACAGGAATGTTTAATAAGAAATTGATTGAAGGATTAAAAAAAGTAGGAGTAAAGGAGATTTAAAAAAGAGAGATTTTAGCTAAGAATTAACTTAGTTAAAATCTCTTCTTTATTTTAAAAACTAATTTTTTATTTTCCAAAAATATTTGTAGCAAATATACTTTTAAATCTTATTTTTTTAGCTTTTGTTGAATCTATATATCTGATACTAAATCCTGTATAACCATAATAGGATTGATAAGATTTAAGAAACAGTAAGGAACATAAATCCAAGGAGCAATACCAAGAGCAGCCATCATATATGCTCCACAACTATTCCAAGGAATTAGAGGTGATGTCATTGTTCCAGCATCTTCTAAAACTCTAGATAAGGTAGTAGGATGTAAATTTCTACTAGCATAAGCATCTTTATATATTCTTCCTGTTATTACTATTGAAAGATATTGTTCAGCAGCAAGTATATTAGTAGCTATTGAAGTAAATACAGTTGCTAGTATTAAGCTTCCAGTTGATTTTGCTATACTTAATACTTTATTTGCAACAGCACTTAACATTTTAGCTCTCTCCATAGCACCTCCAAGAAAAAGAGCACAAATAATAAGTGTTACTGTCCACATCATACTATTCATTCCACCTCTAGTTAAGAGTTCATCTACAAATTGATTTCCAGAATTAGATACATATCCAATTTGCAATGCTGTAATAAAATCCTTTACAGTAGCTCCCTGAAAAATTACAGCTCCTACCCCTCCTATTAAAGTTCCACAAAATAGTCCTGGAATAGCTGGAACTTTTTTTACAACTAATACTATTGTAATTAAAGGAATTATAAATAAAAGTGGAGTGATATTAAATTCTTGATTTAATACTACAAATATTTTATTTAATGACTCTGTATCTACTCCTATATCTGAATATTTTCTTCCTATAAAAATAAAAAGAATAATGGTTATTATAAAACTCGGTATAGTTGTATAGAGCATAGCCTTAATATGTTCAAAAATATCAGAACCTGCCATAGCAGGAGCAAGATTTGTAGTATCAGAAAGGGGAGAAAGTTTATCGCCCATATATGCTCCAGAAATTATAGCACCTGTGGTGATTTGTGGAGGAATTCCTAGTCCTGCACCTATTCCCATAAGAACTATTCCGATAGTAGCTGCTGTACTCCAAGAGTTTCCAGTAGTTAGTGCTACTATTAAAGATAAAATAAGTGCAGCAGGTAAAAATATACCTGGAGATATTATTTTTAAACCATAAAATATCATAGTAGGAACTACTCCTGATATTATCCAGCTTCCTACTAACATTCCAATTACTAAAAGGATTAAAACAGCTTCCATAGAAGATTTTATAGTATTTAAAATTCCTTCAATTAAATAAGCCCATTTGTATTTTAAAACGAACATAGCTATAAAAACAGCTAACATTCCTGAAATAATAATAGGGATGTGTGGGGAGGCTTGGGTATACCTTATAGTGTATGTTAAAATACATACCAAAAATGTTAATGGTATTACAGCATGAATAAATTTTGTTTCCTTGACTTCTCCAAATGAATCATTTTTCATAGGAAAATCCATCCCTTTTTAATTTAGATAAAATAAAAAGCACCATAGTTGGTGCTTTTAAAACATAATTAAAAGACCCTCTCACTGGTTCCTCATATGACGAGGTTAGCAAGAGTATCGCTCTTTGAATGGGTCCCCCGCTTTTAGATTAATTATAATAGTAAAATTATAAATAAAAACTAAGCGTTAGTTCATTTCTTATTTTCGGACTTATTATAGTACAAATAGAGGTTCAAGTCAAGAAGTTTTTATATTTTATTTTAAAGTTATTTTTTATATTAAAAAATTTAAATTTTATTTAGAAAAAAAAGAATTTTTCTTTTTAAAGTGTAGTGAATCTCCCCACTCTCCATAAACTATCTCATCACCGATGGCTTTTACATTGTTGTCCATAATCTCTTTAGCCTTTTCAACACTATCATTAATTCCAGGTTTATTATCATAAAGAAGATATTTATTTTTATGTTCAAGTGCTGTAGCAGTAGGCATAAGAATATTAGCACCAGCTAAAAGTCCTTTTTCTCTTCCTTGTGGGTCAAGTCCTTGAAGAGCAGTAGTTGCTGCAATATTAACATCTTTTAAGAAAATTCTAGTAATAGCTATCATTTTTAATCCCAACTCTACTCTTTTTTCTTCACTGACTACAATATCTTTCCACTCTTGTCCAAGGGGGGTATCTTTATGTAGAATATATGGTCCCATACCTATCATATCTATATTCATATCTTTATAGAATAAGATATCATTTACTAAATCTTCCTCTGTTTGATTAGGTAATCCTATCATTACTCCTGTTCCTACTTGATAACCTATATCTCTTAAATATTCAAGACATTTTTTTCTAACTTCAAAGGTATGTTTGTTATCCATAGGATGTAGATGATTATAGATATCCAAATTAGTTGATTCAATTCTAAGGAGATATCTGTGAGCTCCAGCCTCAAACCATCTTCTATATGTTTCTTTGCTCTGCTCTCCAAGAGATAGAGTTATTCCTAATTTACCATTAGAAAAGTTTTTTATCTCTCTTATTAAATCTTCTATAAATGAAACAAACTCCTCATCTTGTCTTTCTCCAGATTGAAGAGCTATTGAGGCATAATTATTTTCATATATCCACTTGACAGCTTCCATAATTTCAGATTTAGACATAGAAAATCTATCAACTTTATGATTATCTCTTCTAATACCACAGTACTTACAATTTTTGATGCACTTGTTACTTATTTCTATAAGCCCACGATAATATACTTTTTTTCCAACATACTTAGCCTTTACTTCATAAGCTTTTTTAAATAATAAATCTAAATCCTCTTTGTTATCTATTTTCATTAGTTCAATCAAATCATTTTTTGAAAAATCTTCTTGCTTTAAAATATTTTTTATTTTTTCAGACATATTTTCTCCTATCAATTATATCTAACCATAACTTGTTTTCTCTCTTGAAATCTATATTGCTTGAATCCTATATGTAGATGTCCACGTCTTGGATAATAGATTAACTGGTCAAAACTTTCCAATCTATTTTTTACTCTTTCATACTCTTTTTTTCCAGCACTTCCTTTTTTCAGTATAATATCTACAGCCATTCCCTTTCTATGTCCAGAAGATGAAGAACCACCTACTGCTCTATTTAATCTAGCACTTCTAAACCAGCTACTAACTACTACAGGTCTACCTAATATTTCTCTGACTTCATCAAGTCTTCTAGCTGTATACCTTATATTAGTTCTTTCGCTCCAACTAGGAGTATTTTTAATTCCTCTTCTAATAGCAGTACTACTATATGTAGCTTCTCCCATAGTGAAGTATTTAGAGATTTTTTCATTTTTATCTATTCCAATAGATGAACAACCAATAAAAAAAATTATAAAAAATAGAAAAGAAAGAATTTTTTTAATAATCATAGTATTCCTCTTTTCTTTTTAGCATATTCAACAGCTATGATACTTTTTCCATCAGAAAGAGAATCAATAGAAATAGTTTTTAAACTCTCTTTTTCTACTACTACAAACTCATCTTCATCTAGATTTTGCTGAGTTTTAACCAAATCTTCAGCATAATAGAGATAAAATTTACCAGCAGACATACCAGGGCTCATAAAATATTCACATATTTTTTCTATTTTATTAGCTCTATAGCCAGTTTCTTCCTCTAATTCTCTAAGAGCAGCATTCATAGGACACTCATCTTTTTCTAAAAGGCCAGCAGGAATTTCTAAAGTGACCATATTCACAGCAGGTCTGTACTGTTTTACTAAAAGGATAGTATCATCTTCAAAAACAGCAGCTACTCCCACAGCATCTCTTTTTCCAGTAAAAGTCCAATCAACAATTTTATTGTTAGGTAACTTTAATTTTCTACTAAAAACTTTTATATGCTCATTTTTAAAAATCTCTTTTTTTTCTAATTCTTCAAATTTATCCATTGTTAACCTCTATTTATTCATCAATTCTCTAACCTTATATAGGATTATTCCAGAAGCCATAGCTACATTTAATGACTCGGCACTTCCATATATAGGAATGATTACAGTTTCATCAGCAGCTTTTAAGAAGTTATCACTTACTCCATTTCCTTCACTTCCAAAAATAATAGCATTTTTTTCATTTAATGTAATATCTGTGTATTCAATAGAATTATTTTCAAGAGCTGTTACAAGAAATTTATATTTTTTTTCTTTTAAAAATTGGATAAGTTGGAGCTCTTCCATATACACTATATTCATATTAAATATAGAGCCCATACTACTTCTAACACATTTTTCGTTATAACAGTCTACACTTCCCTTACTGAGAATTATATCCTTAAAACCTGCAGCATCAGCTGCTCTAATAATTGTTCCTAAATTTCCAGGGTCTTGTATTTTATCTAAAACAATTATATTATTATTTATTTTTCCTATATTAGTTTCACAATATGGATATACTAAGATTACTCCTTGTGAATTTTCTTGAGAAGTTAAATCTTTAAATATTTTATCATTTACTACAATTTTTCTACAATCAAATCTCTCTAATTTAGTAGTTATGTTTTCAAAATCTTCAAAATTTTCTTTTAAGATAATTAAATCTGGTGTATAGGTAAAATCTAAAAATTTTCTTCCTTCAGCTAGAAATTTTTTTTCTTCCTCTCTATATTTTCTTTGCTTTAATTTTTTTACTTTTTTTATTGTACTATTATCTAAACTATTTATAAATTCCACAATATCCTCCTAAAATTTAACTACTTCTCATTATAGCATAAAAACCTTATTATTTACAGATTATAAAATATGTATTATAATTCTATTGAATAAATTATTAATTAAGGAGTAGAAAATGTTATCATCTAAATTTATAAATTTTATGAAAGCTATTAATAGTGGAAGATTAGAAAAGCTTTCTTGTGTTGTAGAATTAGGAAGAGTAGGAGTTCGTATGGCTGAAGAATATTCTACAAGATTTGATTTATTAGATGTAGAGCAGTGCCTATATCTATCAGAATTTCAAACTCCACAGTTAGAAAAAGCAGAAAAACATCTTTTAAACTTAGTAAAGAAGAATGACCCACTTTTTTCTCTGCTAGAATATTATGATAATTATCCTTATTCTTATTCTGATATAAATTATTTTTTTAAAGGGTGTTTAAAGAGTGGGGTAGAGATATCTATTAAGGCGGTAAATCCAAGTGCTAGAAATAGTTATTTTAAAAAAGTAAAAAAATTAGAAAAATCTCTAAGATATCAGAAGTTTTTAAGACCTTGGTTAAATGAAAAGTATCAAGTAGAAGAGGTTTTAAAGGACTTAGAGGAACATAGTATACAAAAATTTAACTTAGTAAATGAAATAAAGTTTACTAAAAGTATGACAGATTACTTAGAAGAGTATAAGGATGTAAAATTTTTAAAAAGAATAAAATTTCCAAAAGTATATACATATTTATCTTCAGAAGAAAAAGTAGCTTGTGAGTATATTTATGGTAGTTATTTTTATGAATTATTACAATATAATAGATTGGCTTACAAGGATGTTTTAGATTTAATTAGAGCTCAACTGTTTTTTATATTAAAGGTTGGAATTTTTCACAATAATTTACATTCTGGAAACCTTATTTTAAGTGATGAAGGAAATATATATTTCTTAGATTGTAACAGTTTAGGGGTTTTAAAAACTCAGACAAGAGAGGGATTATTTAAGATTTTAAAATTTACATTAAAAGAAGAGTTTAAAGAGGTAGCAATAACCCTTAATGAGATTTCAGAGAAAAAATTTACAATTGAAGAGATAGAAACTCTAGCTAAGAAAATTGAAGATATTTATTCTATAAATTATACAACTAATAATACTTTTATTAGGAAATTGATGGAAATATTTAAAGTTGCAAATAATTTTGGAATAGTATATGACAAAGATATTTTTTCTGCCTTTAAATCCTTTATATATTTAGATAAAATGGTAAATAAAACAAAAGATAAAAATAGTATTTTCAAAGATGACTTATTAAGAGTTTTAGATGAAATAGAAGAGTGTATTAAGAGCAGTAATAACTAATTGACTTAATTTGAGTTTCATATTAAAATATAATATATGCAAAATTAGTTTTAGGAGGTTGATAAATGAAAAAAATATTAGTAGCACTTATTTTAGCTATGGCAGTAATAGGTTGCGGGGGAAAAGAGAAAGATAAAAATGTGCTTTATGTGTATGGTTGGGCTAATACTATACCACAAAGTATCTATGAGGATTTTGAAAAGGAAACTGGAATAAAAGTTGTAGAAGATATCTATTCTTCAAATGAAGAGATGTTTACAAAATTAAAAGCTGGTGGAGATGGATACGATATTGTTATGCCATCTGCTGATTATGTGGAGATAATGGCAAAAGAAGGAATGATTGAGAAATTAGATAAATCTCAATTACCTAGTTATAATAATCTTGACCCATTAGTATTGGAAAAATTACATCATTTTGACCCAAATAATGAGTATGAAGTTCCTTATTTAATTGGAGCTACAATTATAGCTGTAAATAAAAAATATGTTCCTGAATTCCCAAGAGATTACTCTATCTATGAGATGACAGATTTAAAAGGAAGAATGACACTGTTAGATGATATGAGAGAGGTAATGACTTCAGCTTTAGGAATGTTAGGATATTCACAAACTGTTACTGATGAGAAAGCAATTGCTCAAGCAGCAGAGTTAATAAAAGTTTGGAAGAAAAATATAGCAAAGTTTGATGCTGAGTCTTTTGGAAAAGGATTTGCAAGTGGAGATTTCTGGGTAGTACAAGGATATCCAGATAATATTTTTAAAGAGTTAGATGAAACAGAGAGAAAAAATGTAGAGATGATAATTCCAGAAAAAGGTGGAACTGCTTATGTAGATTCTTTTGCTCTTTTAAAAACTGCTCCTAACAAAGAGAATGCTTATAAATTTTTAGAGTATAGTTTAAGACCAGAGGTGGCAGCAAAAATGGCAGATGCTTTAGAAACACCATCTGTTAACTTAAAAGCTAGAGAGCTTATGACAGTAGAGCCACTATTTGAAATCTCTGACTTAAAAAATGTACAAGTATTGAGAGATATAAATACAACTCTTGATTTACAAAATAAATATTGGCAAGAAATATTAATAGCTGATTAATTTGGAGGATAAAATGAAATTTTCTATAATAAGAGAGCAACTTATTTCTGTTCTTTCTGAATATACAAATATTTTAAAAGAAAATCCAATTAAACCTATTGTTTCAGGATTAAAAATTATAGCTAAAGATAATCAAGTAATTTTTATAGGAACAAACTTAGAAATAGAACACATTAGAAAGATAGAAGCAGAAGTTGAAAGAGAAGGAGAAGTAGTTTTAAAACCATTTTTACTTCTTGAGTATATAAAGCTTTTAGAAGAGGATAAAATAGAGTTTTCTAGTGAAAATGGATTTGTAGCAGTTCATCAAGCTGAGTTTTCTGTACTAGAAGGTGGAAGTTATCCAGTTATTCCAGAACTAGAATCTCAAAGTCTATTAACAATTGAAGGAAATCGTTTGGTACAGCTTCTAGATAGAGCAAAATTTGCTGCTTCACAAAGTGCTGATAATATTCAAATAAATTGTGTAAGAGCTGTTTTTAAAAAAGAAGAGTTAAATCTTGCTTCAACAGATTCATATAGATTGCTTTTCTTAAGAGAAAAAGTAGAGTGTAATGAAAATAAAGAACTATCTATTCCTATGGAAACAGTAAATATTTTATGTAAACTTTTAAAAGATTATAATAAAGAGATACATCTAGGTTATAGTGGAGAAACATTAGTAATAACTTGGGAAAACTCATATTTTTCAAGTAAGACAATTGGACTACAATATCCAGATTTTAAAACTATCTTAAGAATTTCAGCCTTTGAAAAAAGGATGGAGTTTAATAGAGATGAGTTAAGAAGTGCTATTAAAAGAGTAATAACTGTTGCTAAGACAAGTTTAGATGCTAAATTTGGAGCAATATTCAATTTTACAGGGAAAATGATGGTTATAAATGCTTTTTCTGGAAGAGCTAAAATAAATCAAAAAGTTAATATGCTAAAAGAGGGAGAAGATTTTAAAGCTTCTTTAAACTGTAAATTTTTAGCAGAATATATTGATAATATCTCTAATAATGTGATAATCAGTGGAAATAATGCTTCTTCTATGTTTGAAATAAGAGAAGAGGGAAATGAAGACTATATCTATATTCTTATGCCACTAGCTTTAAGAGATTAAATAGAACTCTATCTCATTAGAAACACAAGAATAACTTTCGTTCAAAGAATAAAGAGCAAGTATGGCTCGGTTAACTAAAAACACAAAACTCGACTTCGTCTCAAATAGTTGTGTTTTTTAGTATTTACCTTCGCTGACTTGCTCTATTTATTCTTTTCAATCTTTGTTATTCTTATATTTTAATTTTTTATTTATCAATTCACTAATTTAAAAAGTGTAACTTACAGATTTGCGAAAATATACTTACTTAAATTTAATAATAAACTTATAGTCGTGTAATTAATATTTCAATTTCTTGTAGTTTGTCGCAATTCTTAGTTTTCCTTGCTATTTAGATAAATTTCTATTTTCTTGCACACTCACTAGCAGAGCCTACTAATATTTCTAATCCATGTTTTAGTTCTGAAATTATATAAGTTAAAGACTCTTCAACAGCTTTTGGACTACCAGGCATATTTATTATAAGAGTATCTTTTCTTATACCAGCAGTGGCTCTAGATAACATAGCCCTTTTAGTTATAGTAAGAGAGTAAGCTCTAATTGCTTCTGGTATACCAGGAACTCTTTTTTCTATTATTTCTTCAGTAGCTTCTGGAGTTACATCTCTTTTAGAAAATCCAGTTCCTCCAGTAGTTAAAATCAAATCTGTGTGATTATTGTCACATATTTCTATAAGAGTATCTTTTATTTTTTGAAAATCATCAGGGATTAAAACTTTTTTTGTAATCTTATATCCATTTTCTAATATAATTTTTTCAATAACTTGAGTAGAAATATCTTCCCTTTCCCCTTTTGAACCCTTGTCACTCATACATACAATAGCAACTTTAAACATTGTTTTTCACCTCATAAAAAATTTTTATTTCTTTTATTTAATTATATCATAAATTCTCAATAAATCTTGAATTTTTTTATTAAATTTGTTATCATTTATTTAGAGAAAAATATTAAAATATGGGGTGGTTATATGAAAAAGATGTTATTATTTATCTTAGTTGGAATTTTATCACTATCTTCTTTAACTTTTTCTAAGGAAGAAAAAGTAGAGATTACAGTAAGTGCTGCAGCTAGTTTAAAAGAAGTTATGGAAGAATTAAGTGAAAAATTTCAAAATGAAAATAAAAATGTAAAAATAAATCTTAATCTGATTAGCGATCAGGATTATTGCTCAGTTCTTGTCGAAAGAATTGCAGCATTGGAGCAAGAAGCCTTATCAGCAGAAAAAAATATTTTGGAGCATACTGATAAAGTTCTGTCATAAAGTAAAATTTGTCAATATTGAGCGAAGCAGGATGAATTGCCTGAAAATTCACAAACAGTTCACTTTTTAGCCCAACTTAGGACAAAGGCTTTTGGTATCCTATAACTGTAAGCCAAGCACTGAGAAAAGCGAAGGTGATATAAATGCATATAAAGGTTTTAGGGCCTATGACGAAACAATGCGAATTGTTATTGCAAAATGCAGCCATCGCGGCTAAAAAACTCAAATGTCATGCTGAGTTTGAACGTGTTAATGATTTACGGCGTGTAGTCGCTTACGGAGTTATGGCCTTACCAGCTTTGGTTATTGATGAAAAAGTTGTTGCAGGCGGCAGTGTGCTGCCTGTTGAAGAAATAATGGAGATTATCAGACATTTGAATTAAATGGCATTAGAGTGAGCTGCTTGAGTATACAAATGTTATATTGATTTTTTACCCCATATCATTTTGATATGGGGATTTTTTTGTTGCTGCATAAAAGTCCCGCCGGGACAGTAAAATAAGACACTGCGGAAAAGTTTTTTTCTTGTAAGCTCGTTGTAAAATCTAGTATAATAAAAGTC
>OGGR01001168.1_pt1 | contig 10711 bp, 8 predicted proteins | sample 1571321 | NCBI WGS metagenome assembly OGGR01 (sample SAMEA2582048, study PRJEB24529) | metagenome | biome: Human gut stool | place: China | collected 2011 | reverse complement strand
TCTCTTCCGGGCGGTATTGCTCTTGCATGGCAGCCAGTGGTCCTGTTTTCAATACAGCTACAAAATGTAGCCAATGGATGTGTTATTTCAGATCGGCATAGCATAGCCCAAACGCCAACGTCAAAACAGCCTTTCACACACTTACCGCGAGGAAAGCGCCAGAGAATATTTCACGACTCTGTGGCATGACGGGCAGAGCTATGTGCAGATAACGTCTATCATTAGAAGAAGTTAACCACACCGGAGGCGAAAAGATGAACAAGGTAGCTCAGTTTTACCGAGAGCTGGTGTCGACGCTCAGCGAGCGTTTACGCAATGGAGAACGCGATATCGACGCGCTGGTGGAGCAGGCCAGGGTAAGGATTAGCCAGTCCGGTGAGTTAACGCAGAGTGAAATCGACAACGTTATTCGCGCCGTCAGACGCGATCTGGAAGAGTTTGCGCTCAGCTATGAAGAGAGTCAGGAGGAGCTCACCGATAGCGTCTTTATGCGCGTGATTAAGGAGAGTCTGTGGCAGGAGCTGGCGGATATCACCGACAAAACCCAGCTTGAGTGGCGCGAAGTGTTCCAGGATCTCAGCCACCACGGCGTTTATCACAGCGGCGAAGTGGTTGGGCTCGGCAATCTGGTCTGTGAGAAGTGTCATTACCATCTGCCGGTTTATACGCCGGACGTGCTGCCGCGTTGTCCAAAATGCGGGCACGATCAGTTCCAGCGTCGCCCGTTCGAGCCCTGATCGATCGGGTCTGGTGCATAATTATTGCATCGGGCCCGATTAAAAATGATTAATTGTAAATTTTTTAGCCAATATCAGTTATATATTGGCTTCCGTTTTAAGAATATGTCGTTCATCTTTTTTATCTCAACTGGTGTGCCACTCATTTTTTCACTTAGCCAGCTACAGATTATCGTGCAGCCCATCGCAGGTATCACCGCATATTCTTTTGACCAAATTAGTTTGCAATAAGATGCTCGATGCACGAGATGATGATGGCGATCGCTTGCTAAAGGTGGATGGGCTTTGCCTGATGCAAGGCGTGGCCTGTTGTGGTTAATTATTGGCGATGCGCCGTTACCAGCGCATCGCTTATTTTTTAACGAATAGTATTTATTTCAGCATATTTATACTGCTGTTGCCCGCCCATTTCATAGGCGTAGTTATGAGAAGAATTAAGGACCAGTTTGTTAGCGGAAATAGAGCCCTTACCGCAGGTTGCCAGATAAAAAAATCCGCAGCGATAGCCGCCATTTTTGACTGTTCCTGTGGATATCGTCAGGTTGCCGTTGGCTTTGATAGTATTGTAATTGGTAATGTTAGCATGATTTAGCGTTTTTAAAGATAAATCTCCACTCGCAGAAAGCTGACCTTCATTAAGTATGCCGTTGGCAGCGGCGATATTGTTATTATAGCCATCGATTGTTGCTCTGTTGCGAACATAATTACTTTCTATATTTAATGACTTTCCATAAATATAATAAACATTATCTATAGCATTACTTTTAATCGATAACGAGTTTTGACCAACAATATTACCCTCCTGATCCAAATTTCCATTAGTGGTAATCGTTACGTCATTGCCTGAAATCCGTCCTGAATTATATATTTTCCCGGAATTGATTTGGTCATCCTTTACAGATTTCACGTTGAGGCTGGAGTAGCCCCAGATATTGCCGGTAACGTTGAGGTTATCGCCGCTGAAGGCAACGTTCGTGACATTACCCCGGATTGAACCGCCGTTGTTGATATTTTTGGCGGACACGTCTAACTGGCCATCGGATAGGATATATGAGCCATAGCGAGTAGTGATATCGCCATTGCTGGCTACGGATAATGCTTTAGTTCCGCTAATGGTACCTGTATTAACCAGGTTACCCGTCGAGCTAATCGCTAACCCCTGGCTGCTGGAAATAGTGCCATCATTGGTTAGGGTATCCATGCTACTGAGTTGTGTAACGTAAGCGGTACTTTTAATCGTACCCGTATTTTTCATATCCAATGCTGAAACAATATTTGTCATAAGACCATTCCCGTTGATGGCCCCTTCATTAACCAGAGAACCATAGCTGGTCATGGCGAGCGCGGCATTTGCGGTAATAGTGCCTTTATTACGCACGCCAAGACCTAAGGTATTACCCACCATGCTAATACTATTGGCCTTGATTCCACCCAGGTTACTGATATCGATGCTGTATTCCGGAAAGATCATTTGCATAACCGTTGCTGTTTTCCCAAGGGTAGCTATTTTCCCGGTCTTATTGTCAAACGTGAAGTTACCCGCACCCAATGTAGCATTGGCGGCAGTTACGCTGCCGTTAATCGCAATGGCATCCGCAAGCAGGGCGGCATAGTTAGTAGAGGCATCCATACCTTTATCACCGATGGTGATTTTCCCTTGTGTGACCGTATAGCTATCAATCGCCCCGGTATCGCTCAGGTTGACCTGGCCCGTGGTGAGTACCGCTTTGTTGGTGTTGATAAAACTGCACCCGGAGCAGGTGATGCCGTTGGGGTTGGCGATCACGACATCGGCTTTTTGCCCGTTAACTTCGATAAAGCCCTGCAGGTTACTCATTTTATTGGAGGTCACTTCATTCAAAATAACGGAAGCGCTGCCGTTGGTCAGATTATTATTCTTTGCGATATTACCGTGAGTGCTGTGGTTCACGTCGCTGGCGCTGTTGTTTAAAATAGTGCCGTTAGGGCCGACGTTGAATTCGCGATATAAGTTATGCGAGACGCCTGCGGCATTAGGCGCTTCAATATCAATAACATTTGCCCCTGACCTATGCGTATAGCTTGACGGGTCGGCATAAACAACGGATGAGCTTAGCGCTGCCGCCAGCGCAACATATGAAACCTTGAATTTAAACATGTAATTTATTCCTTTAAATATAAAAAGATGAATCAGTAAATAGCAGTAATGCGCGGATGAAAACTAATACCTCCACTGTAATGAAAAACCCATATTCATGGCATCGCTATGAAAGTCATCAGGTTTACTGATAGGCGTGCCGATAAAAAAGTCATATTGCGTTGATGCTATTTCTCCACGGATCCCGCCGACTGCGCCAGAAAGGCTTTTCCCTTGCTGCGCGCGCTCGTTGCCGATGATTCTGCCGAAATCGAGGCCAAGATATAGCTGCCGGTCGGCAGTAGGTATATTCCAGCTAAAATCGTTACGCCAGTACCAGCCCTGATTGGCCGATAGCGTATTTTCGCCGTCAAAACCGCGAATCGTCCAGCGATTGCCGATATTAAACTGGTTGTCCGAAGATAATATATCCGGGCTGAACTGGGCATGGAAACGCGGCATCCAGCTAAATTTATCGCCGGTTGCGGCAAACTGCATTAATGCCTGAATATCGGCATGCACGACGCGCGAATGGCGGCTGTATAAACCGGCTTTTTCCTCTGGCGTAGGCACGGAGCTGAGCCACGGAAGGCTGCGCTGAATACCCACGCTGGCGTCGACAATTTTATTGTTAAAATAGCGCTGGTGGCGCAGGGTAAATTCCCAGACCGGATTCTGTTTGCGCATAACGTAAAGCTCATCGCCGCCAAAAAAGTAGTGTGAACTGCTTTTCGCTATGCGCAGATCGGCGGTCGTTTTTTGCTGTCGGGTGTGTGAAAGCAGGCGGCTAAGGGTCGCGCTGTAATAACGGTTTTTACTTTTATAATCGATGCTTGACCATCTTCCTTTAAACAGCTGGCGGTACTGGCTGTAGGAGCCGTACATGCTCAATGACCAGTAACCAAAAGGTACGGAGTAGTAAAGGTTGCCGTTATGGTTGCCGTCGTTATGCTGGTTGAATTCAACGTCGCCGCCTGCCGAGATGGACAGAATATCGTTCAGTGAGGATAAATCGTACAGGTACAGCGCGCCGCCGCCCTGATAGCGCCCGCTGGCGCGGCTACCTGCATCATCAAGCCAGGCGCCAACCTGCCACTGTTTATCCGTTACGCGGGCGATTTCAATATCGCTCTCGCCGATATGTTCCCCCGGCCGCAGTTTCATATGGGCGCTGGCGCCAGGCTGGCGTTGCAGGTTAGCCATCCCTTGTTCAAGATCGCTAAGGCGCAGGATCTTACCGGTATGCGTGGGCATCGAGGTCCACAGGTTCGTCGTGGCGCTATTCGGCGCAAAAGCAATATGCCCCGTTTTGCCATAAACAAGCGTTATCTTCAGAATGCCGCCTTCTAATGACTGGGACGGAACATCGATCAGGGAAGTGATATACCCTTGCGTTATCAGCTCATTTTGCAAAGCGGTCGTCAGCAGACGAATTCCTTCCACACCTAAACAATGGCCAATCGCCTGGGAGGCGATCTTTCCGAGGAGGGCGGTGGTTTTTGCTTTGTCCTCGGAGGCAATATCAACTTGCGTGATATATCTGCAGGTCGCTTCTTCGGGAAATATTAAAGTTTGCGTTTTTACATGGCTACGAGAGGATTGGTATTGCTGCTGATGGGGCATTAATGCGCTTTCACGGGCTTTATCCTGTTCAACCTGGTTTACCGTTGCGGCCTCAATACCCGCGCGGGCAGTAAAACAGGTGAGCAGATTTAAACACAAAATAATGGCCAGGCTGTTGGTATTAGTCCACATGAAGCAATATCCGTTTGTTTCATTGAGTGAGATTATTATTAATAGCTATGCGCGGTCGGAAATAGCCAGCGACGTATAGCAAGTCGATTGAAATATTATTTTTAAATAATTCATACTCCGGGGGATTATTACAAGAGGCTGTATGCTAACGATGCCGTGGCGGTTTATCCATTCACCCGCCCCTGAATTCTTTGTGAAATATTTACTTCACGTTGTGAAGCTGACGCCTTGAGATGGAGCGATTGAAAGGAGAAGGGCAGCAGGCGCGCACGGTGATATCGTGCGCGCCGCAGAAGTTAGTGCAGAATTTTGGCGAGGAAGTCTTTGGCGCGTTCTGATTGCGGGTTAGCAAAAAACGCTTCTTTATCGGCGTCTTCGACTATTTTACCTTCATCCATAAAGATGACCCGGTTGGCGACCTTACGCGCAAAGCCCATTTCATGAGTAACCACCATCATGGTCATCCCTTCATTCGCCAGTTCAACCATGACGTCCAGCACTTCATTAATCATCTCAGGGTCAAGCGCGGAAGTGGGTTCATCAAACAGCATAGCGATGGGGTCCATGCACAGCGCGCGAGCGATGGCCACGCGCTGCTGTTGGCCGCCCGAGAGCTGAGCGGGGAATTTTTCAGCATGGGCGGAAAGCCCCACGCGTTCCAGCAGCTTTAGCCCTTTTGCTCGTGAAGCTGCTTTATCGCGATTGAGCACCTTAACCTGTGCCAGGGTGAGGTTATCAATAATCGATAAGTGCGGGAACAGCTCGAAATGCTGGAATACCATCCCGACCCGCGAGCGCAGTTTGGCAAGGTTGGTCTTTTTATCGTTGACGGTGGTGCCGTCGACGATGATTTGACCTTGCTGGATGGGCTCCAGGCCGTTGACGGTTTTAATCAGCGTTGATTTACCCGAACCCGAAGGCCCGCAGACCACCACCACTTCGCCTTTTTTCACTTCCGTGGAGCAATCGGTCAGCACCTGAAAGTGACCATACCATTTTGAAACATTTTTCAGGGTAATCATTACACAGTCCTTTTCTTCAACCAGCTGACCAACAGCGATGCGCTGAGGCTAATAACAAAATATACGGCGCCTGCGAACAGCACCATCTCCACCTGGGTTCCATCACGTTCGCCAATCGTCGAGGCGGTGCGGAAAAAGTCGGCCAGGCTCAGGACATAAACCAGTGAGGTATCCTGGAACAGGACGATGCCCTGAGTCAGCAGCAGCGGTACCATGGCGCGAAACGCCTGCGGCAGGATCACCAGCTTCATGGATTGCCAGTGGGTCATGCCCAGCGCCAGCGCGGCGCTGGACTGGCCGCGGGAGATACTCTGAATACCGGCACGAATGATTTCCGAGTAATAGGCTGCTTCAAACATGGAAAAGGCGATCATCGCCGAAATCAGCCGGATATCGGTTTTTGGCGACAGACCAAGCACGTTCTGCAGGAAGCCCGGGACAATCAGATAAAACCACAGCAGTACCATTACCAGCGGAATAGAACGGAAGACGTTAACGTAAGTTTTGGCAAACCACGCCAGCGGCAGGAAACTCGACAGGCGCATCACGGCCAGAATCGTCCCCCAGACAATCCCGATAACAATCGCGGTCACGGTGATTTTTAACGTGATGACCAGTCCAGCCAGCAGGTATGGCATGGAAGGGATAATAGAACTCCAGTCAAAATCGTACATTATTTACCCCCCATATTGCCCGGCAGGCGGACCTTACGTTCGACCACGTACATGATCAGCATGATGACGGCGTTGATAAAGACGTAGGCGAGGGTGATGGCGGTAAACGATTCCCAGGCATGGGCCGAGTAGTCCAGCAGCTTACCCGCTTGCGCGGCCATATCGGCAAGTCCGATGGTGGAAGCGATGGCCGAGTTTTTTACCAGGTTCATCATTTCAGAGGTCATTGGCGGCACGATAACGCGATAGGCGTTGGGCAGCAGCACGTAACGATAGGTTTGCGGTAGCGTCAGCCCCATCGCCAGCCCGGCATTTTTCTGGCCGCGCGGCAGGGACTGGATGCCGGAACGAACCTGTTCGCAGACGCGAGCGGCGGTAAATAATCCCAGACACAGCATCGAAGAAACGAAAAACTGAATATTAGGGTCCAGCTCGGACTTAAACCACATGCCGATATTTTCCGGCAGCAGTTCAGGCACCACCAGATACCAGGTGAAAAACTGCACGATAAGCGGAACGTTACGGAACAGCTCAACGTAACAGGTACCGATAGTCGAGAGTAGACGATTAGGGACGGTACGGAGAATACCGAATAGCGAGCCTACGAAGAAGGCGATAATCCAGGCCGTGACTGACAGCGTAACGGTGACCTGAAAACCACTCCATAGCCAGCCTAAATAGGTAGTATTGCCGAACGGGGCCTGTTGCAGGAATATCCCCCAGTTCCAGTCTATTGACATACATGACTCCTGGAAAAAAAAGGGTAGCAGCGCTACCCTCGAAGATTGTTGCTCAGCCTGTTTCGGTATTCGCGGCCGCTGGGGAACGACCAGCCGCCGTATAGTCTGTCCGCGCCGTAGCAACAATCGGGAGGGCAGGAGTTCCTGCCCCTTGTTTTTTTAATTAGTTAAGAGCTTTGTCGTTAGGTGATTTGAACAGCGCTTTCATTTCGTCAGAGAGTTCAAAATTCATATTCAGGTTTTTTGGCGGAATAGGATTTTTAAACCACTTGTCGAACCATTTTTCGGCTTCACCGGAGGTCTGCGCCTGGGCTACCGTCTCATCAACCAGCGTTTTGAACTGCGGATCGTCTTTACGCAGCATACAGCCGTAAGCTTCCTGAGATTGCGCCGTGCCGACGATCTCCCAATTATCCGGCTTCTTCGCCTTCGCCCGTTCGCCCGCCAGCAGCGCGTCATCCATCATAAAGGCCACCGCGCGTCCGCTTTCCAGGGTACGGAAAGAGTCGCCGTGATCTTTAGCACTGATAATGCGCATGTTCATTTTTTTCTCGTCATTCAGCTTATGCAGCAGAATTTCGGAGGTAGTTCCGGAGGTGACGACGACGGCTTTATCCTTCAGGTCCGGAAAGTCCTTAATCGCGCCGCCTTTTTTCACCAGCAGACGGGTACCGACAACGAAAATGGTGTCGGAGAAGGCCGCCTGTTTCTGACGTTCAAGGTTGTTGGTGGTGGAACCGCATTCGAAATCATAGGTACCGTTTTGCAGCAGCGGGATACGGTTTTGAGACGTAACCGGGATCAGCTTCACCTGCAGATCCGGTTTGTTCAGCTTTTTCTTGATGGCATCAACGATCGCATTTGAGTAGTCCTGGGAGTAGCCTACGACCTGCTGCTTGTTGTCATAGTAAGAAAATGGAACGGATGATTCACGGTGACCAACGACGATGACGCCGTTTTTGGCGATTTTATCCAGAGTGCTCTGGCCGGTGGTTGCTGCTGCGTCTTCTGCCTGCGCCGCGCCGGCGGTCAGTCCCATGACCAGCATCGCTGCGGCCAGTTTACGTAATTGCATATCCGACTCCTTATCCTCAGCGTCGTTAAACGCTATTGATACCCATTGTGAATGTGTGTGCTTTTTATGGCTGCCGTCTTTGCGTGCAGCATTTGTATGTGTTTGTTAGCATTTAGTTTGGCTTAATGTAAAGATTTTGCTGCTATATTGTTGGTTTTTGCGAGGCGCACCGCACCATTTAAAGGCAAAAATCCCCCATTGCACCAAAATAGCGCTGCCTGATGATCTGTGGTGGTGCAACCGGGTTGTACCCCTCAGGATCGCGTTGCTACAGGAATTTATTAAGCAATGGCCGTGCCAATATGCAACGAAAGGAAGAGATGCCCGCGGCGACGAAAGCCGCCGCGGTAGAAGAGAAAGGAGGAATTATTGACGGCGCTGGCGCAGACTCATCAGCAGGGCGCCAAAACCGAACAGGATAGTTAACGCCCACAGCGGCCAGTTTCCCGTACGAGCGTACGGCGTCAGTCCTGTCGTTGGGGTCACTTTGCTGGTTAACACGGCGCGGGTGAACTGCGGGATCATTGCCTGAATTTCACCACGCGGGCCGATGACCGCGGTAATGCCGTTATTGGTGCTACGCAGTAGCGGACGGGCCAGCTCTAGCGCGCGCATACGCGCCATCTGGAAATGCTGCCACGGGCCGATAGATTTACCGAACCACGCGTCGTTAGAGATGGTTAGCAGAAAATCCGTGTCCGGGCGGAAGTTATCCCGCACCTGCTCGCCAAGGATGATCTCGTAGCAGATAGCCGCCGTCAGTCGCATGTTATGCGCCACCAGCTGCGGCTGCACGTACGGACCGCGGCTGAAAGAGGACATTGGCAGATCAAAGAATGGCGCCAGCGGACGCAGAATCGATTCCAGCGGCACAAACTCGCCAAACGGCACCAGATGGTTCTTGTTGTAGCGATTCTTTGAGTCGTAGCTGTACGGGTTATCTTTGCCCAGCGTAATAATGGTGTTGTAAGTATCGTAGCGATTACGTGCGTTCAGGCGCGCGTCGACGATGCCGGTAATCAGCGAGCTGTTTTTCGACCGCATCAGGTCATCCATCATACTGAGGAAGCGCTGCTGATTAATTTCCAGATCCGGTATCGCCGACTCCGGCCAGACGATCAGCTGCGATTTGCCCATATGCGGCTGGGTGAGATCCAGATAGGTTTTCAGGGTATTGAGTAGCTGATCCTGGTCCCATTTCATCGCCTGGGGGATATCTCCCTGTACCAGCGAAACCGTGGTCGCGCGCTCCGGCAGCAGCTGATACCACTGAATATAGCGCAGCGGGAAGGGCAGGGCGAACAGCACGCCGGCAGCGACCAGCGGCTTCCAGCTGCGCTGCACGATAGCCAGTATCAGCAAACCGCTGACGATCATCAGCAGGAAGTTAATCGCCTCGACGCCCATAACGGGCGCCAGCCCTTTGAGCGGACCGTCGATCTGGCTGTAGCCAAACTGTAACCACGGAAAGCCGGTCAGCACCCAGCCGCGCAGAAACTCGGTAACCTGCCATATCACCGGGGCGGCGATGGCAACGCGTACCCAGCTGGTTTTTGGCCACAGGCGCGAAAGAATACCGGCAAATAATCCGGTGTACAGAGAGAGATAGGCGGCCAGCAGAACGACCAGGAAAACGTTGACCGGCCCGGGCATACCGCCGAACTGCGCGATACTCACGTAGACCCAGTTAATACCGGAGCCGAACAGCCCTAAGCCCCAGAAATAGCCGATCGCGGCGCTTTGCACTGGACGGCGGTTGAGGGTTAAGCCCTGCAGGCCGATTAACGAAATAATCGCCGCCGGCCAGATGTCATAAGGTGAAAAAGCCAGCGTTCCGCTGGCTCCGAATAAAAGCGCCAGCAGCAGGCGTACGCGCTGGCGTTCAATGAGAGAGGCAAATACCATTTAGGTTAATCGTCCCGTTGGATTAGTCTTCCAGCTTCGGCTGCGGGGCATCATCAGGAAGCTTTACGTGTACCTGAATAATACGTCGGCTGTCGGCCATTGCGACCTTGAATTGGTAACCATCAATGTCGATAGACTCGCCGCGGGCGGGCAGATGGCCAAAGGCCTGCATCACCAGACCACCGATGGTATCAACCTCTTCATCGCTGAAGTGGGTGCTGAAGGCTTCGTTGAAGTCTTCGATTGAGGCCAGCGCGCGTACCGTCCACGTATGGCGGCTCAGCTGACGGAAATCGATATCTTCTTCTTCGTCATATTCGTCTTCTATCTCACCGACGATCAGCTCAAGGATATCTTCAATGGTCACCAGACCCGAGACGCCGCCAAACTCATCGATAACGATAGCCATATGATAACGCTGGGAGCGGAACTCCTTCAGCATGCGGTCAACCCGCTTGCTTTCGGGCACGACAACCGCCGGGCGCAACACTTTTTCCATGCTGAAGGCTTCAGCATCGCTGCGCATAAACGGCAGCAGATCTTTGGCCATCAGAATCCCTTCGATGTGATCTTTGTCTTCGCTGATCACCGGGAAACGCGAGTGGGCGGATTCGATGATCACATCGAGGCACTCGTCCAGCGTCTGGTTGCGTTTCAGGGTAATCATCTGGGAGCGGGGGATCATGA
>OGGR01001160.1_pt1 | contig 10782 bp, 9 predicted proteins | sample 1571321 | NCBI WGS metagenome assembly OGGR01 (sample SAMEA2582048, study PRJEB24529) | metagenome | biome: Human gut stool | place: China | collected 2011 | reverse complement strand
GTTACAAATACTGAGCATCTCATTGACTGATAAGACTCATCTGAGAGACCTCTTTAATAAAACTAAATTTCAAAATGACAAAGAACGATTCGGACCAAATGGGCCAAGGTTGTTTAATTTTTAATTCGTCCCAATTTTAATGGGACACTAATGAGGTTTGGATATACCAAAGAAAAACAAATTAGTATGAAGATAAAGAAGATTGTAAATTTAATGATGGGCTTGTCATTTTCACTATGCGCATTTGCTCAGGACGACTGGCAACTTGTTTGGAGTGATGAATTTAATGCAGATGGTCCTTTGAACTCTTCTGTATGGAACTTTGAGCAAGGATATGCGCGTAATGAAGAAGCTCAATGGTACCAATCCGACAATGCAGTTTGCAAAAATGGACTGTTGATAATAGAAGCCCGGAAAGAGCAGAACCGTAAAAATCCTCTTTATGTATCCGGAAGTAATGATTGGCGGAAGAAGAGAGAATTTATTGACTATACCTCTTCTTCAGTAACTACTGCCGGAAAGAAAGAGTTTCTGTATGGGCGTTTTGAGATAAAGGCTCGTATTCCTGTGGCAAAAGGAGCATGGCCTGCTATCTGGACATTGGGAAGTAATATGGAATGGCCTTCATGTGGTGAGATAGATATCATGGAATATTATCAGATTAAAGGAACACCACATATCTTAGCCAATGCTGCTTGGGGAACAGACCGTCAATGGCATGCAAAATGGGACAGTCAGGCTACTCCTTATTCGCATTTCACTGACAAAGATCCCGATTGGGCATCTAAGTTCCATATCTGGCGCATGGACTGGGATGAAGAGGCTATCAAACTATATTTGGACGATGAACTGCTAAATGAAATTCCTTTGAGCAGCACAAGGAATGGAAGTATCGGTAAAGGTACCAATCCTTTTACAAAACCACAATACCTGTTACTGAATCTCGCCATTGGCGGAATTAACGGTGGCCCGATTGATGAGGCCGCCCTGCCGATGAAGTATGAAATAGATTATGTAAGAGTCTATCAGAAAGAAAAGGGAATCGCTTCCGGAAAGGTCTGGAGAGATACGGATGGCAATGTAATCAATGCGCACGGTGGCGGAATACTTTTCCATGAAGGAAAATATTATTGGTTTGGAGAACACCGTCCTGCATCCGGTTTTGTCACAGAGAAGGGAATCAACTGCTATTCATCAACAGACCTGTATAACTGGAAATCTGAAGGTATTGCCTTAGCTGTCTCTGAGGAAGAAGGGCATGACATTGAGAAAGGATGCATCATGGAACGCCCCAAGGTGATCTATAATGCGAAAACCGGGAAATTTGTCATGTGGCTTCATTTAGAACTGAAAGGACAAGGTTATGGACCTGCGCGTGCAGCCGTTGCAGTGAGTGATTCTCCTGCCGGTCCCTATCGTTTCATTCGCTCCGGCAGGGTCAATCCGGGAGCTTACCCCTTGAACATGACCCGAAAAGAACGGAAAATGAAGTGGAATCCGGAAGAGTATAAGGAATGGTGGACACCGAAGTGGTATGAAGCTATTGCAAAAGGTATGTTCGTAAAGCGTGATCTGAAAGACGGACAAATGTCCCGTGATATGACTTTATTTGTGGACGATGACGGAAAGGCTTATCATATCTATTCCTCAGAAGATAACCTGACATTGCAGATTGCAGAACTGGCCGATGATTATCTCAGTCATACAGGAAAATATATCCGTATTTTCCCTGGTGGACACAATGAGGCTCCTGCTATATTCAAGAAAGAGGGAACTTATTGGATGATAACTTCCGGCTGCACGGGATGGGATCCTAATAAAGCCCGTTTGCTAACCGCTGATTCTATGTTGGGCGAATGGAAGCAACTGCCGAACCCTTGTGTTGGTGAAGATGCGGATAAGACATTTGGAGGACAAAGTACTTATATATTGCCTTTGCCGGAGAAAGGGCAATTTTTCTTTATGGCGGATATGTGGCGTCCGAAGAGCCTGGCGGATTCACGCTACATCTGGCTGCCTGTTCAGTTTGATGATAAAGGAGTCCCCTTTATAAAATGGATGGATAGGTGGAATTTTGATTAATATCGTATATATAGAAGCCGGCGGATATACTTTTCATATTTATTGCTTTCAGCAATAAATATTCTCTATGAGAAAGGGGAAAATTCCGGAAGATTATACATTTTGCGAAGAATGGTCTTTTTATATCCCTTTTTTGACGGATATTTGAACTCTTTTCTTTATGGTATAGGTTATCTTTGTGAGCGAATGATTTCACTGCGAGGTGATATGTCGGCAGAGAATAATGAGAAACATCAAAAATAATGAAATATATATGGTAAGAATGTTATTACTGGTAGTGGTTTGTATAGGGTTACTGCCAATACAAATGCGAGCTCAGAAGAATAGTTATATTATTCCCGGGGAAGTGTGGAAGGATACGGACGGTAACCCTATCAATGCGCATGGCGGGGGACTTCTTTACCACGACGGTACTTACTACTGGTATGGAGAATATAAAAAGGGCAAAACGATTTTGCCTGATTGGGCTACATGGGAGTGTTATCGTACAGATGTGACGGGAGTAGGCTGCTATTCTTCCAAAGATTTACTGAACTGGAAGTTTGAGGGCATTGTGCTTCCGGCAGTCAAAGAGGACCCGAACCATGACCTGCATCCGTCGAAGGTTTTGGAACGTCCGAAAGTGATTTATAATAAAAAGACAGGTAAGTTCGTGATGTGGGCACATGTAGAGAGTGCCGATTACAGCAAAGCGTGTGCGGGTGTAGCTGTCTCTGATTTTCCAAACGGACCATTCACTTACTTGGGAAGTTTCCGACCGAATAATGCGATGAGCCGTGACCAGACAGTTTTTGTCGATGATGACGGACGTGCCTATCAATTCTATTCTTCAGAAAATAACGAAACCATGTATATCAGTCTCCTGACAGACGATTACCTGAAACCAAGCGGACGCTTTACACGCAATTTCATCAAAGAATCCCGTGAAGCTCCGGCGGTGTTTAAGCATAAAGGCAAATATTATATGCTAAGTTCCGGCTGCACCGGCTGGGACCCGAATGTGGCGGAAATCGCAGTGGCGGATTCCATCATGGGTACATGGAAAACGATAGGTAATCCTTGTACGGGTCCGGATGCAGACAAGACTTTCTATGCGCAGAGTACATACGTACAACCGGTTATCGGAAAGAAGAATGCATATATTGCCATGTTTGACCGCTGGAAAAAGAAAGACCTCGAAGATTCACGCTATGTATGGCTTCCTGTATTGATAAAAGACGGAGCTATTACCATCCCATGGCATGAAAAGTGGGATTTGACTGTCTTTGACAAACAGAAGAAATCTGATAAACAGAAGAAATAGATCATGAAACGGATACTGCTGCTTATTTTTTTACTACTATCTGTTTCTGCCTTGTGCTTTTCGCAAAAACTGGTGGAAGTTGCCAAAGGATATAGTTGTACATCTGTCAATACAACGATATTCCGCAATAATTCATTGGTAACGCATGGGGATGAGCAATATATCAGCTATTATGATGCCGACGGCTATCTTGTGTTGGGCAAACGGAAACTAAATTCGAAGCAATGGACATTGCATCGTACTCAATATCGTGGAAATGTAAAAGATGCCCACAATATCATCAGTATAATGGTGGACGGAGAAGGGTATCTGCACGTTTCTTTTGACCACCATGGACATAAGTTGAATTACTGCCGCAGTATCGCCCCCGGTTCTTTGGAACTGGGCGATAAAATGCCGATGACCGGAGTGGACGAAGGAAATGTTACTTATCCGGAATTTTACCCTCTGACAGACGGGGATTTGTTGTTTGTCTACCGTTCCGGTTCTTCCGGACGTGGAAATCTGGTGATGAACCGTTATTCATTGAAAGACCATAAATGGGCCCGTGTACAGGATGTCCTGATTGATGGTGAAGACAAACGAAATGCTTACTGGCAGCTATATGTAGACGAGAAAGGTACGATTCATCTCTCATGGGTATGGCGTGAAACCTGGCAGGTGGAGACCAACCACGACCTTTGCTACGCGCGTTCTTTTGATAACGGAGTGACTTGGTATAAGTCGGATGGTGAACAATATAAACTTCCGATTACAGCTTCGAATGCAGAGTATGCTTGTCGTATTCCACAAAACTCGGAATTGATAAACCAGACAAGTATGAGTGCAGACGCTGGTGGCAATCCTTATATTGCCACTTATTGGAGGAGTTCGGACAGTGAAGTCCCTCAATATCGCATTGTCTGGAATGACGGGAAGACATGGCATAATCGTCAGGTGACAGACCGCAAGACTCCGTTTACACTGAAGGGAGGAGGCACTAAGATGATTCCTGTTGCCCGTCCGCGTATTGTGGTAGAGGATGGAGAAATCTTCTATATTTTCCGTGACGAAGAGCGGGGCAGCCGTGTCTCAATGGCGCATACTGCTGATGTTGCCAACGGTAAGTGGATAGTCACCGACCTGACGGATTTTTCCGTAGATGCCTGGGAACCGTCCCATGACACGGAATTGTGGAAGAAGCAGCGGAAACTCAATCTCTTTGTACAGCACACTTGTCAAGGCGACGGTGAACGCACGGCGGAGATTGAACCTCAAATGATATATGTACTGGAAGCGAATACGAATACAAAAAAATAAAGATATGAAGAAATTGTATGCAACTCTTTTTTCCGCACTGGTAGTAGGCTGTGCGGTGTGTGCCGGTTGCACAACCAAGAAAGTTTCATCTTCGGCAGAAGTGGTTGACATTATTCATAAAGTCAATGGCTACTGGCAGACAAACCATCCGGAACACGGGCGTTCTTTCTGGGACAATGCCGCTTATCATACCGGAAACATGGAGGCTTACTTCCTGACCAACAAGCCGGAATATCTGGAATACTCAAAAGGATGGGCGGAACATAATGAGTGGAAAGGCGCTAAATCGGATCATAAAGCCAACTGGAAGTACAGTTATGGCGAAAGCAATGATTATGTACTGTTCGGCGATTATCAGATCTGTTTTCAGACGTATGCCGATTTATATAATCTGGAACCGGATACACATAAGATAGCCCGTGCCCGTGAGGTGATGGAGTATCAGATGAGTACACCCAACAATGATTATTGGTGGTGGGCGGATGGTTTATATATGGTAATGCCTGTGATGACCAAACTATATAATATCACTAAAAATCCACTTTACCTGGAGAAACTGCATGAATACCTCGCTTATGCAGACAGTATCATGTATGATGAAGAAGCCGGACTTTACTATCGCGATGGAAAATACGTATACCCCAAGCACAAAAGTGTGAATGGTAAAAAGGATTTCTGGGCACGTGGTGATGGCTGGGTACTGGCGGGGCTGGCGAAAGTCTTGAAAGACCTTCCGGAAACAGATAAGTATCGTCAGGAATATATAGACCGTTTCCGTACATTGGCAAAATCTGTTGCGGCCTGTCAGCAACCTGAAGGGTATTGGACGCGTAGTATGCTCGATGCGCAGCATGCACCGGGACCCGAAACAAGTGGTACGGCATTCTTTACGTACGGTCTGCAATGGGGGGTCAATAACGGTTTCCTTGACTCCGCCCATTATCAACCTGTAGTTGAGAAGGCATGGAAATATTTGTCAACAGTTGCTTTACAGCCCGACGGAAAGATCGGTTATGTGCAACCCATCGGCGAGAAAGCCATACCGGGGCAAGTCGTAGATGCTAATTCTACTTCAAACTTCGGAGTCGGTGCTTTCCTGCTGGCAGCTTGTGAAAGGGTACGTTATCTGGAATCACTTATTCAGCATTAAACTCATATAAGGTTGTAGTGCCTGAAATATTCTTCCTGTCAGCTCACTGATATTCATTGGTATATGTGCGCCGGGCAAACGCTCGGTGCTATACATACATTTGCCATTACACAGATAGTAATAGCCATTATTTACTGACAATTGTTTATCTGATACTTCCAGTTGCATTTCGTCCTCAGGAAAAGCGGAGGCATACAGTTGCAGCACTTCTTTGGCATTGATGATTCGCGCCATCCCCAACGGATATTGCGTCTGTTCTTTCTCCGGAGGAAGCAACTGAGTCATGTGCCTGCATCCAGTAAATTGCTTGATATGGTGCAACAAACTGTGCTCGGCATCTTTGGTTTCTGCAAAAAGCTCGCTGATAATTAATTGCTTATCTCTTCTGTATACAATAGCCAATCCATTGATTTGATTCTCTGATCTGGCAGTAACCAAAATTCCGTCACTGAGGATAAGGTCCGCCATGACTACTTGAAAATCCTCAAAGGAGTGCTGGATGCAGCAAGTGCGTCCGGAAAGTTTGCTGTTTAGATATTCGTAAACTTCTTTCTGACATCCGATTTCAGAGGTGACTGTTATTTCTTTAGACGGAATAAATTCCGGTACGGTAATCTCTTTAACCGAATATTGGAATACGGAAGCATATCCCATCCGGGTGTAATAGTCGAATAACCAAGGTTCGGCAGGAATCAATGTACTGAAATACGTTCCGTTACGAAGCATCTTTGCAAAGGCTTGGGAGAGTAATTCGCGCATCACTCCGTTTCCGCGAAAATCCGGATGAGTGCAGGCTCCTGAAATGTAAGAGGTCTGTACGGTATCTCCGCAGAAAGTCATCGGATAAGGAATCATCTGAAGAGCGGAAACAATCTCATCCCCACTTTCGATAGCAATGTTTATTTCGTTTTTATAGCGCAGCCTAAAGTACATTTCAACGAACTCTTCATTGTCGTCGAAACATAACTGCCATAATGCCTTAACCTTTTCTTTTGTCGTCATACCTTATATATTATTACCATCTGACCATATCCATAGGATGGTCTTTCAGACAAGCCATATACTTTTCGAGAATAGTTACCGGTTGATAAGACAGCTTTGCTTTGCGTAAGCCTTCAATACCTAAATCTTCTTCCCGGTTGATATAGATATACTGTTCGGGAATGCGATTGGCAAACTCGTAATTAATCATGGCGTAAGCACCGTCAATGCTGGTATCTGCCTTTTCTACATGTACCCCGAATGTTTCATGGTTGATAGGCATCCCGAAAGTAAATGCTACAATTTTCCCGTTGACGTGGAGAATGCCTCCGGTCAGACCGAGTGCTTCGAAATTATGTAATGCATAAATGAGGGCACGACGTTCATTTCCCGTTCCTTCCTGCTGGTCGCAGTTGTTCACTTTGCACCATTCGGCTTCCAGGTCCAGACATTCTTGAATACGGTCGGGCGTAATCGGTGTATATTCGTAATCGGGATACGTATTACGGAACCGGTTGATATGATTTCTCTTTGCCTGAAATTTCTTTCCTTTTAAGGTAGCCAGATCACTCCTTAAATATATATAGTCGGCATAGGCACGGTCTTCCGTGAAAATGAACCGTTCGGGTAAAATCGCTTCGAGGTCGGCGCGCATATTGCTGCAAACTCCCAACATACAGAAATTATGCTTCTCCTTATCCGCATCTTCGATTAATTTCCGTAATACAGCTTTCAGATCGCCGTTTCCTACAGGCATCATGTATGCCAGTTGTTCGCCGGCCCAAAATTTGAATACCAGAAAATCGTCGATGACTGCAAATTGAGTATCGTACAAGAACCTCCAGCTACAGAGGTTGGAAAATGAAAGATCGCAGTTTCGGCGGTCACTTTTCATGGTGAATGCAGTTATTGTGTCTCTATCAGCTAGTGTAATGTCTTTAAATGGAATCATAAAATGCTTTTTGCGTTTAACTCTTTATATAACGGAAAATGAAAGAATTTTGTTTTTACAAAACACCTAATAATCGCAGGATAGTCGGTGTCAGTAATGCGGTGAATATTCCATTCAGTGTCAATCCCAGGCTGGCATACGCCCCGTATTTGCTGCTGATGTCCATGGCAGTGGAAGTGCCGACAGCGTGGGCGGCTGTTCCCATCGAAAGCCCTTGGGCTATCGGACTGCCTACGTGCATGATTTTCATTGTCTTAAATCCGCAGATGGCTCCCAGTAAACCTACCGCTACTACAACGGCTGCCGTCAGTGACGGGATACCTCCGATAGCCTTGGTCACTTCCATGGCAATCGGAGTCGTTACGGATTTAGGTGCCAATGAAAGAATGACTTCTTGTGAAGCTCCCATAAACTTGGCGATTAATACCACAGAGATCACTCCGACGATGCACCCTGCCAGTTGAGACAAGAGGATAGGCAGCAACTGTTTCTTAATCATTTCCAGCTGAAGATATAAAGGGACTCCCAAAGCTACCACAGCCGGGCGTAACCAGAATTCGATGAGATGCCCTCCCTGATTGTAAGTCTCGTAAGAGATATTGGCCATTTTAAGGAAGATAATCAGAACGGCAATGGTGAGTAAGATCGGGTTCAGCAATACCAGCCCCGTTTTCTTCTGAAGCAATTTGGCAAAGAAGAAAACGCCGAAAGTGACAGCCAGCAGAAAGAAATTATTTTCTAAAAAGCTCATTTGTCTTTATCCATTAAGTTAGTTTTGTTTTTTAAATGTAGCTTGTCGGACAAGTGAAAGTCTGATAAGCGTAGGCTACTCGCCAGTTTAATCTGACGTGCCAGTCTGAATTTACGGACAATCTGGTGTACCCATCCCGTTACGACCAGCACGAGAGCCGTGCTAACGATTGTTGCGATGACGATAGGCCAGAATTCTGCCGCAATAACGTCGAAATACAACATCAATGCTACTCCGGGAGGTACGAAAAAGAAGCCCAGATTAGCTACTAGAAAGTCGGACAATCCCTGCACCCACTGCAGTTTGATCCAGCCTAATTTCAAAAAAAGGGTGAGCAGCAGCATACCGATAATGCTGGAGGGGAGCTTGATCCCTGTTAAATAAACGATTAATTCACCCAAAGCCAAACAGCCAAATAAAATGGCGCACTGACGTATCATACACTAATTACCTATTGATTTGTTTGAAAACACTGCAAAGGTAGAAAAAATAGAAGTACAGTGTTAAATATTATAATATTTTAGACTTGGAGAATAAAATTAGCCGGAATTGTAATGTGGATATTGCAAAATTGAGTACTTTTGCAGCGCAAATTACAAATCGTAACAAGGTTTATAATATTATTCAAATATATCTATGCTTAATTTAATCAACCAAATCGTGGCTCGTGCGAAAGCAGACCGCCAACGTATTGTTCTTCCGGAAGGAACTGAAGAACGCACATTAAAAGCTGCCAATCAGATTTTGACAGATGAAGTTGCTGACCTTATTTTACTGGGTAAACCCGCTGAAATTAACGAACTTGCAGTGAAATGGGGACTGGGTAACATCAGCAAAGCTACTATTATTGATCCTGAAACTTCTCCGAAACACGAAGAGTATGCACAATTGCTGTGCGAACTTCGCAAGAAGAAAGGCATGACTATTGAAGAAGCCCGTCAATTGACGAATGATCCTTTGTTTTATGGTTGTTTAATGATTAAGAGCGGTGATGCTGACGGTCAGTTGGCAGGTGCCCGCAACACAACAGGCAATGTACTGCGTCCGGCTTTACAGATTATCAAGACTGCTCCGGGCATCACTTGTGTATCCGGTGCTATGTTACTCTTGACTCATGCTCCCGAGTATGGTAAGAATGGTATTCTGGTGATGGGTGACGTTGCCGTAACTCCGGTTCCGGACCCTAACCAGCTGGCACAGATTGCTGTTTGTACGGCACAGACTGCCAAAGCCGTTGCCGGTATCGAAAATCCGAAAGTGGCTATGTTGAGCTTCTCTACCAAAGGTTCCGCTAAACATGAAGTAGTGGATAAAGTAGTGGAAGCTACCAAGATCGCTAAGGAAATGGCTCCTACACTTGATCTGGACGGAGAAATGCAGGCTGATGCTGCTCTTGTTCCTGAAGTAGGCGCAAGCAAAGCTCCGGGTTCACCCGTAGCGGGAGAGGCTAACGTGCTGATCGTTCCGAGTCTGGAAGTAGGAAATATTTCTTATAAACTGGTACAACGTCTGGGACATGCCGACGCTATCGGCCCGATCCTTCAGGGTATCGCCCGTCCGGTGAATGACTTGTCTCGTGGTTGCTCTATCGAAGATGTATATCGCATGATTGCTATTACGGCTAATCAGGCTATTGCAGCAAAAAACAATAAATAAGTATCAAGCTTTAAGTATTAAAGACAATATGAAAATTCTAGTATTGAACTGTGGAAGTTCATCCATCAAATATAAATTGTTCGATATGACCACCAAAGAAGTGATTGCACAAGGTGGTATCGAAAAAATCGGTCTGAAAGGCTCTTTCCTTAAATTGACTTTGCCGAATGGCGAAAAGAAAGTACTCGAAAAAGACATTCCGGAACATACGATTGGTGTGGAGTTCATTCTGAATACATTGATTAGCCCGGAATACGGAGCTATCAAATCACTGGACGAAATCAATGCGGTAGGTCACCGTATGGTACACGGAGGCGAACGTTTCAGTGAATCTGTATTGCTGAACAAAGAAGTACTCGAAGCTTTTGCTGCCTGCAACGACCTGGCTCCGCTTCACAATCCTGCCAACTTGAAAGGTGTGAATGCAGTGTCCGCTATTCTTCCCAACATTCCGCAGGTAGGCGTATTTGATACAGCTTTCCATCAGACGATGCCGGATTATGCTTATATGTATGCTATTCCCTACGAAATGTATGAGAAATATGGCGTACGTCGTTATGGCTTCCACGGAACTTCTCACCGTTATGTATCAAAGCGTGTGTGCGAAT
>OGGR01001145.1_pt1 | contig 10922 bp, 9 predicted proteins | sample 1571321 | NCBI WGS metagenome assembly OGGR01 (sample SAMEA2582048, study PRJEB24529) | metagenome | biome: Human gut stool | place: China | collected 2011 | reverse complement strand
AGTATCCGCCCCGATATCCAAGTTACGGGCGACGCCCTGAATAGTCTAGTCGGCGAAACGCCGGAGTCCAGTTCTCCTACCGCTGAGGAGCAATAATTTATTAATAAAGGAATAGGTTTTATCTTCTTGAGCTGCTTCCTCTTTCTGAAGAACGGGAAGAAGAACCTCGGTTGCTGTTGCTTCTCGAACTTTCTGAAGATGAGCTTCTTTCTGTTGATCTGCCGGATACGTTCCCTCTGCTGGAACTACTGCCGGAATTGCTCTTCCTACCGGAGCTGCTGCCACGGTTTGTGCTCGTACCACTACTTGTCGGACGGCGACTGGAATTCGAAGACCCTGTACTCGTTCCCGGACGACTTCCTGAATGACGATCTCCTTCACCTCTGTTGTGGTCTCTGCCCGGAGTTACTTCCTTATTCGGTTTATCATCTTTGGACGGAGTAGATGGTCTGCCCGGAGTGGACGGTCTGCTTGGAGTAGACGGTCGTTCATTGACCGAAGGTCTTTCAGAGTTGGAAGGTCTTCCGGAAGTGGACGGCCTGCCCGATGTAGATGGTCTGCCTGAAGTGGACGGTCTATGGTTCGTTTCTGGACGAGGACGGGAAGTATTTCCCGGACGTCCCGAAGTATTAGGTCGTGACGTTGCGCCCGGACGTCCCGAAGTCCCCGGTCGGGTAGGTGCATTATGCGGACGAACGGAAGTGTTCGGACGGAAACGTACAGAACCGAAGTCTGAACGACGATAAGAATGGAATACCCGCTGATCTCTTACCCGATATGGCGTAGGATAGTGCACAAGATTATTATATCTTCCCCGATAATAACTCACATGATGAATATGCGGACGATAATGTGCACCACAGTAAGTCCGATAATGATAAGGGACACCAAAATAGAATAAACTACGATTTGGATAATTGATATAAATCCGGAAATTCCATCTTCCTCCGGTGACATAAATCGGACGATAGAAATACTCAGCTCCCAGGAATCTGCGGTATTGCACATCGCTCAACACCCAACGAAGATCATCGTTGCGAATATCCAGCGCTTCATAGTAATCATCCAATGCCCACTCATCACCCCGTACTACATAATCCATAATATTACGAAGCGAATAAATGAAATCATAGTTAATCTCATACACGTCATTATATTGGGGATTATTCAGGTCCAGTTCGTATGCCATCTTATCAGTAAGGAAACGTGTCTCCTTACGTACCTTGCTGGTACTCATTCCCGCCATTACAGTGGTACTGGCAGTCACGACTAACAATATAAATAGAATTCTTTTCATGGTTTCATTCTTTTTTAGTTACGTCCGCTATCGTAAGATTCCGCAAACTCCCTCATCTCTCTTTTGTCCATCTCAAAAGTGAAAACATCCGTCAGTATGGAGAAGTTCTTCTTATCTGCGATTTTCGGATAAAGTTTCTTTATCATATTCTTTTTATCTGTCTGAAAAGTACACATATCCACCAATTTACGGCATTGGGCGCAAGTGAATCCCGAAGGAGGTACAACTTCATCCAGCATCCTGGTACGGTCAGACTCAAAAGATTTACCTCTATACTCATTGAAGAAACGGTCAAAATCGGCTGAACTCATAGCTCTGGGCCGTACATATCCTACGTCTCCCGGTCGTTGGGCACCGTGGTAAGCCTGGATATATTCCTTCATCTTGTCACGGTCAAAAGACGAAAAGAGCTTATTGACGACCGAAGCAAAATTTTCTTTATCCACAATTTGCGGATACATACGTTTCATCACAGTCATCTGGGCATCCGAACCACTTATCTGATCAATGATCTTTCCGCATTGGGCAGAAGTAAAATTGCAATCCAACAAAACGTCATCTATATATTTAATCTGCTCATCAGACATGATCACCATCCGGAAATCACTAAGAAAACGATCAAACTCATCACGCATCATAAGTGTTCTGCGACGGGAACTTTCTTCATAGCGTGGCGGACGAACCGGATCCGTATTGGTTACAACAACGGAAGGAGACATCACAACCGGAGGCGGCGGAAGAAGTATTTCATCACCATTAAAGGTATCCATACCCGTAACTCTTCCATCTGCAAAATATACAATAATCTTGATCGAGTTGCCGTAAAGCACTGAAGAAATCCGGTGGTACTCCCATTCCTCGCCACCTCCGTCAAAACGTCTGTAATCCGGTTTACCCAAGATTTTTTCTACATTCTGCCGGGACATTCCCTGCTGAACCTCCATCACTTGCTTGTTGGATACGTAATAAGTAGAACAGCTACCGAGTATTACCCACAACGTGAAAAACAGGATTATATGTATATTTTTCATAACCGTATCGTTTTTAGTGAACTAATGTATGATCAGCGTCCTTCGTATTCCTTGATGAAATCGTTCATTTTGGTCTTGTTACTGGAGAATGTAAGAGTACCGATCACTGTAAAGAAAGCCTCTTTATCTACAATATTGGGATACATCATTTTCATAATCTTCAGCCGTTCATTATCAAAGGTATAGAACTTCACCAGTTGAAGACACTGCTCCGATGTAAAATCAGAGTTCGCCAATGCAGTTGTAATCAACCCCATACGATCTTTTTCAAAAGGCTCATTCTTCACACTATCAAAGAACTTCTTGAAAAGTTGGTCATTTATCACTCTGTCGTAGCGGTTATAGTCCGGACGGTGTCCACCCTGACCGGTTCCCGGTCTTCCGGGTCTGCCCGGACGGATATCTCCACGTTCTTCTACAATGATATCTTTTACTTCGTTTCCGTTAAAGTAAACACGGTCATTATACAACCGTTCTCCTTTCCATACACGTTCTCCTGGACGAGTCGGGCGGGAAGCGTACACTTCAATGGTATAATTTCCCGGTTTCAGATTGGCAACGAAACAAGTAGTAGTAGGATAACACATCTGCCTTCCGCCAAAATAAACAAGAATCGGAGTATCTCCGCCATCAATCCGGATTCCGCTGACAGACTGCGCTTTTAAAGAAAGGGCAGCGAGCAAAATACAGAAACTTATTATTATCTTACGCATAGCTTATCTGTTTTTAAAATTATTATCTTTAACTGATATCACAAAAATAGGGTGAGAAAACTCCCCACCCCAATGATTCTCTCTATTCCTGCATAGGGATTTCCCTATTCTGTTTAGGATTCTGCCAAAGTGATGCCGTTCTCATGCAAAGAAATCAATCGTTTCTTATACAAGTCACCTACACCTTTCTTAAAAGTTTTCTTGCTGACACCAAAGGTATCGTAGATATCCTCCGCAGGACTTTTATCGTTCAGATTGATCCGTCCGCCATGTTCCCGAATATACTCCAACAGTGTCTTCGAGAAATCATCGACTTTCTCAAATCCCGGTTTCTGAAGTATCAGGTCCACCTTACCATCTTCGCGTACCTGTTTCACAAACGCCTTCATCTGCATACCGGTCTCCAACGCACGGAATATTTCATTTTCATACAGCAACCCGCTATACTTATTGTCTATAATCGCTTTGAAACCCAAGTCCGTCTTCTGCCAGATCAGGATATCCACTTCCGCACCCGGAGCATAATCGGGCATATCTTTTGACAGGTAGCGTTCTACCTTCGCCGAAGCTACAATACGATAACTTTCCTCATCCACATGAGCATGGACCACGTAGGATCTTCCCACCTGCATTTTCATCTTCTGCTCACTGAAGGGTACAAACAAGTCTTTCATCAATCCCCAGTTGAGAAATGCCCCGAACTGGTTCACCCAAGAGACTTCGAGACAGGCGAACTGCCCTACCTGCACCAACGGAGTCAGTGTCGTGGCAATCAGTCTTTCGTCAATATCCAGATAAAGAAATACATTCAACATATCCCCTACCTTACAGTCTTCGGGTACATAACGGGTGGGCAACAGGATTTCACCTTCATCTCCTCCGTCGAGATATAAGCCGAAATCGACTTCCTTTACCACTTCGAGCTGGTTGAATTTTCCTAATTCGATACTCATACTTTTATCTATTTATTATATAATGAACAAAGATAATCTATTTTAGGCACATCCCTTTCATCAAAGGGATATAACTTTTCGTTATCAAACAAAACTATTTTCAATGAACAATCATCCGATTAAGTCGTTATCTTTGTAGCGGTAATAAGCAAGAACAGATTATTCATCTTTAAACATATATAATTATGGAATTTTTAACCAACGAGAAACTTACGATTGTAGGAGCAGCCGGAATGATCGGCTCCAATATGGCTCAAACAGCTATGATGATGAAACTCACTCCGAATATTTGTCTATATGATCCTTTCGCACCCGCTCTGGAAGGCGTGGCAGAAGAATTATATCACTGCGGTTTCGAAGGCGTGAATCTGACTTATACTTCCGATATCAAAGAAGCATTGACAGGAGCCTCTTATATCGTATCTTCCGGTGGTGCAGCCCGCAAAGCAGGCATGACCCGTGAAGACTTGTTGAAAGGAAATGCTGAAATTGCCGCTCAGTTCGGTAAAGATGTCCGCCAATACTGTCCGAATGTAAAACATATCGTTGTCATCTTTAACCCTGCTGATATCACAGGATTGATCACACTGCTATATTCCGGTCTGAAACCATCCCAGGTTTCTACACTGGCAGCACTGGACAGCACCCGTCTGCAGAATGAACTGGTGAAATATTTCCATATTCCCGCTTCCGACATTCAAAACTGCCGTACGTATGGCGGACATGGAGAACAGATGGCCGTATTCGCCTCAACTACCAAAGTAAAAGGCGAACCGCTGACTGATTTCATCGGAACTACCCGTCTTCCGCTGACAGAATGGGAAGCATTAAAAGTACGTGTCATACAGGGTGGCAAACATATCATCGATCTTCGTGGCCGTTCTTCTTTCCAAAGCCCGGCTTATCTTTCTATCGAAATGATCGCTGCCGCAATGGGTGGACAACCGTTCCGCTGGCCTGCCGGTACTTATGTTTCCAATGGTAAGTTCGACCACATCATGATGTCTATGGAAACTTCCATTACGAAAGATGGCGTTACTTACAAAGAAGTGGCCGGATCTCCTTCCGAACAGGAAGAACTGGAAAAGAGCTACGAACATCTGTGCAAACTTCGCGATGAAGTGATTGAAATGGGTATCATCCCGGCAATCAAAGACTGGCATTCTTTGAATCCCAATATTGACTAACCAGTATCATTAATATAATAAACACCGGAACTCAACGATATTTTTCCGTTCGAGTTCCGGTGTTTTTTTTTACCATTACTGCTTGTCTGCAATTAATCCTACACTTTTGAGCACTCCGCACACACTCCCTTTACTACATAATTCACACTATGCAAAGTGAATCCTTTCGGTAAGTCGATAACCGGAATATGAATCTTTTCCAGACAAAATGTCCGATGGCATTTCTCGCAATAAAAATGTGAATGCAGGTCTTTCAGGACACAGTTGCAGGAATCATCGCAAACGGCATACTTCCACGAACCGCTTCCATCGTCTATGCTATGTATCAGATGATGAGACAAAAAAAGCGTGATTGTACGGGATATAGTCGATTTATCAACCGTATCCAGCAACGTTTCAAGATCAAGCTGAGACACGGCACGCCCCGCTTCCATCATACTTTTCAATATGAGAAGTCTGATAGCCGTCGGCTTGATGTCTCTTTTTGCCAACTTATCCAGATAAACTTTTTCTTCCATATTCTTTTATTTTATCATTTTCTGTATCCTTACGGCATTCATGATAGCAATCAGTGCTACACCAACATCGGCGAAAACAGCTTCCCAAAGTGTAGCCAGTCCACCGGCTCCCAAAATCAGTACCAGCAGTTTCACACCAAACGCCAGTGAAATATTCTGCCATACAATCCTTCGCGTCAGTTTTCCTACCTTTATCGCTTCAGCCACTTTGGAAGGCTGGTCGGTCTGTATCACCACATCAGCCGTTTCAATAGCCGCATCACTGCCTAGTCCGCCCATGGCAATACCTACATTACTTAAAGCCAGTACCGGAGCATCATTCATGCCGTCGCCCACAAAGGCAACCTGGTTCTCCGTATGTTGGCGCAATTCTTCCAAATGCTTCACTTTCCCATCGGGGAGCAGATCACCATAGGCTTCCGAAATACCCAGCTTCTCTGCAAAGTTACTAACAATACTTTGTTTATCACCGGATAATATCTGAATGTTTTGAATTCCCAATGCTTTTAGGTTCTGAATGGCGATCTTTGCATCCTCTTTCAGACTGTCGGATAATAGCAGATAACCGGCATACTTGTTTCCTATCGCACAGACAACGATCGTATCTGTAATGGAAAGAAGTTCGGGCGGATATTCTATCTGAAATTTTGAAAGCAAACGCCCATTACCTGCCAAAACCTGAATTCCATTTACGGCAGCTTCCAGTCCGAGACCTGCATACTCCTTACTGTCGGTTACAGAGGAAAGCTCGATATCCCGCCGTCCGGCATAATTCACCACAGCCTTAGCAATGGGATGTGTACTGCTGCTTTCTACCGAGGCTATCATCCGGATTAATTCTTCTTCGGATACACCGGATTCACAGTTACAAGACTGCACTTCAAACGTACCTTTAGTAAGGGTTCCCGTCTTATCAAACACGACTGTATTAATCTTCGTAACAGCATCCAGATAATTTCCACCTTTAAATAAAATTCCCAACCGGGAAGCTGCCCCGATGCCTCCGAAGTATCCTAACGGAATACTGACCACCAAAGCGCACGGGCATGAAATCACAAGAAAGACCAAAGCCCTGTACAGCCAGTCATTAAAAGTAAATAAGAACTGGGGAGTGATCAAGGAATAAATAAACGGCAGTAAAACAATCAGAACCGCCAGCCCTATCACTATCGGAGTATAAACACGGGCAAATTTACGGATAAACAGTTCTGCCGGTGCTTTGCGTTCGGAGGCATTCTGAACAAGTTCCAGAATACGGGCAAGAGCACTTTTATCAAAAGGTCTGATCACCTTGATACGGATTACTTTATCGGTAACAATCATTCCGGCAAGTACTTCCTCACCCATCCGGATACTTCGGGGGACACTCTCGCCTGTCAATGCCGCCGTATTGAAAGCAGCTACCTCATTGAGCATCATTCCATCCAAAGGAACTCTTCCTCCTGTCTTTATTTCAATTGTTTCTCCTACTTTTACGCTTTGAGGATTCTCAATAACGACACGTTCATCTCTGACTACTGCCGCTTCTTCCGGACGGACATCCAGCAGAGCTCCGATATTACGCTTCGCCTTATCAACAGCCTTCTCCTGAAACAGTTCTCCGACGGAGTAAAACAACATCACCGCTACTCCCTCCGGATATTCACCGATATAAAACGCTCCAAGCGTAGCTACAAACATCAGCGTAAACTCACTGAAATAGTCCTTATCCTTCATACTCTCCCAAGCCTCTTTCATAACGGGCAGGCCGACCGGAAGATAAGCCACGACATACCATATCAGAGAGAAATATCCTTCACGGAAGAAAGGTAACTCCAGAGCGTTCATGATGATTCCACTTATCAACAGGATAAATGAAAGTCCCACTTTCCAATATTCAGCGAATATTGATTCTTTCTTTTCAATATGTTTTTCGGGTGCACATTCGTGTGTATGTGCGCAACAACTACAATGTCCCATAATCATTCTTTCTTTTTTATCTGCTGCAAAGGTAGCGAATGATTCGTGCAACAAAGTTGCAAAAGAAGACGCCACAGCCAATCTCCAAATAAATATCGTTCAAGGGATTGGCATATAAAGAAAGTTTCCTATTTTTGTATCTAAACAAAAAAAATGGGCACAGCCCCACATATATAAATGGGAATAAGTAATATAAAACAATTATATAGCGAATGGAAATCGCTTCAGCCTCTTAAGCCTGAGGACCTGAAACGTTGGAATGATAAATTCAAGTTAGAGTTTAATTATAACTCTAACCACTTGGAAGGAAATACACTGACATACGGACAAACAAAACTATTATTAATGTTCGGTGAAACTTCGGGTAATGCCAGCTTGAAAGATTATGAAGAGATGAAAGCTCACAACGTAGGACTGGAAATGATAAAGCAAGAGGCGCAGGACAAAGAACGTCCGCTGACTGAAAGTTTTATTCGCGAGTTGAACCGTACCATCCTTGTGCAGGACTATTGGAAGAACGCCAAAACACCCGACGGACAAGACATCCGTATGCAGATAAAAGTAGGCGAATATAAATCACGCCCCAATTCCGTACTGACCGCAACAGGAGAAGTTTTCAGTTATGCTTCGCCCGAAGAAACTCCGGCATTTATGACGAGCTTGGTAGACTGGTACAACCTGGAAGCAGACAAAGGAATACTGACTCCTGTTGAATTGGCGGCGTTGCTTCATTACCGTTATATCCGCATTCATCCCTTCGAAGATGGCAACGGACGCATTGCCCGTTTATTAGTAAACTTTGTGCTGCACCGTTATGGATATCCGATGATCGTTATTCACTCCGAAGATAAATCCAACTATCTGAACATCCTCCATCAATGTGATGTAGAAGCAGGATTAACCCCTTCAGATGGTGCTAATGCCACTTTGAATGATATATTACCATTCGTCAACTATTTGAGCAGTTGCTTGATACGCAGTCTGACACTCGCAATCAAAGCCGCCAAGGGAGAAAGCATAGAGGAAGAAGGTGATTTCGATAAGAAAATAGCGATGTTACAGCGTAGATACTCAGATAAAGCTATCGAAAAAAGCAGTCGTTCCGTAGAACAGGCAAGAAGTGCTTTTTTTGAATTGGCCGTTTATGTGGAGCAAAAGATCAGTGGACTCCAAAAGCTATTTGACAGAACATTTATAACCAACACTCCCACTTGGAACATGGCTAGAAAAATAAATACACCCAATCCTGATGAGCCAATTATCCAGTCACACATTTTATATACTAAGTCAAAAGAGTATAGCTTTGTAGAGGATATCATACGTTTATCCAAGAAATCTCAGGTTGACTACTTTAAGCTAAAATATGATGCAGTAACTTTTCATTTTAATCATTGCCGATATGCAGGCGATAATACTTTTGATTTCCCATTCTGTATTTATATTCAATACTTATCAGATGGATGTGAAATAAGCTGTGACATCACATCCGATTCTGTGAAACTGTCTTATAATCCGGATGTTTTGGCTGAAGAAGGCAAAGAATACATGGATACTGCTTGCAACGAACTACTCAAACTACTTGAAGAAAAAATGAATGATAAGTCACCAGAAAACTAAATCAATAACTCATAATCCACCACATCCAGCCAACGGCCAAACTTTAATTTTTCCTTCTCGAAGCAGGATACTTGCTTGAATCCGATTCAGCTATGCCGCCAGCGAAACAGTACAAAAAGCCATCGGCACAACGACGCTCCACAAAATAATGGTCGTCTATCGTGGCATGGAGATAGTCGTATGTGAAGAAATCCCCGCTTTTCGTTGAGATTTCAGAATAAACACTTATCTTTGCATACACCTTTCTCCCCGTCAGCGTGACGTGAATGTAGGAGAAAGGTGTTTTTTATAAATATTGGAATATAAACGTATTACTTCTTCGCACATAAAGTTGGCTTACTTTTAAAATCAAGGAGAAGTGATGCAACAGATATTCCATGCTAATTGTTATATAGAATCCCTATATATAAAATTGGCATGGATGTCTGTTGTTTATCACTATTCTTGATAGGGTCTAGCCAACACCTATGTGTGGATAGTGAAACGACAACAGCGTCCGTGCCTTTCCTTTTTTTACCCCACCCCCACATCCTTTTTTTAAGGAGAGTGCATGGACGCCCAGTCGTTTTTAGAAGACAATCAAAACAACGAAAGCGATATGGATTTAGAAGAAACACTGGCACTTAAAAGAACCAATCACGAAAAGCTCATCCGGAATATGGATAAAGCTATCAGGAACGAGATGCTCAAATATGAAGAAGCAGAATTCTACATCCGCTTGCAGAGCGAATGTTTCAACCTCTACCCGATAGTCGTTAAAGCATTGGCACTGCAAATTATAGATAACAAAAGGCGTAGCATCTTCTGCTCCATCGTAAAAGGACACAAGCTAAAACGTCTGGCTGACTTTCACAAGCAAACACCGGAAGAAATAGCAATAGAATTCCGTTCTATCGTATGCGAATTGCGACGCAAGATTAATAACGGAGCGTTTACAGCCAAAGAGTCTGTCAATCTCCGGCTAAAAATGGAACGGGATATATTAGAACATAAAATACGGGATTATGATGAATTATGCCAAAGGTTGCAGTTGAAAAACAAAATATTGCACGACCAACTTGACATGCTTCGGGATAATCAGAAAAGGCATTCGAAGGACGAACAAGAAATAACACATGAAAAAGAACAGGAAATAATACGGAAAACAAGAAAAGCATTGCTGGAAGAATTGCAGCGAAAGATGGAAATACAGATAGAAGAACAAACCAAAAACCTGCATCACGAATCTTTCGTCATGCGCTGTATGCAATGGCTGAAAAATGCCCTTAGGCTTCCAACCGTCTCTCACTAGAGTTAATAAAACACTTTGTTATTGTCACTTGTCACTTTTAAAGGATAAGCTCCTTATTATTAAGGCAGTAATGGTGATAATAGGTGGTGATAATAAGGTGATAATAGAACTTTTTCTGGTTTCTATTATCACCTGCTTTTAATAAGAAACAGGATTAACACGCTGATTAACAACTATAAAACAGACTATTCAGAAGCATTATCTGCATGTGTTAAAAACTCCATTTTCAGCGTGAATATGCGTTGTTTATGCCATATATAACTTAATGTATGCCGCCTGCATTAAGCCATAGCATAGTAACTGTCTTACCCTGGATTTGGTTGACTACTATAAGTATCAACTAAAATGAATAAAAG
>OGGR01001143.1_pt1 | contig 10948 bp, 12 predicted proteins | sample 1571321 | NCBI WGS metagenome assembly OGGR01 (sample SAMEA2582048, study PRJEB24529) | metagenome | biome: Human gut stool | place: China | collected 2011 | reverse complement strand
ATTTCACCGGCTTTTTCTTTTAACATTTTCTCTTTGTTTTTAGTTAGACATGCTTAAAAATCCGCTTCCCAAAACGAAGAATCAGATTTTATTTCGGCGGCAAAGATAGTTATTTTTATGTTACATAACACATTAACTCTCTTTTTTTTCGCTTATCTGTCATAAAAAACGGCTGTTGCCGGCTTATTTCCGCTGTTTTTCCAAGTACTCAGCCCATATCGTCGCGGCTTCTTCCACCATTTTCGCGCAAGGACGTTTGGCGTAGTATTGCTCCGTACGGGCTTCGGGAACGGAAGAGCCTTCGGGCTTCTTCAGTCCCAGCAACTCGGCGCAAATCATCGAGCCGTTACGTTTCTTGAATTCTTCCGCAAGTGCCTGCACCAGCGCATAATTAGCGGCTTTGCCCTCACGGTCTTTACCGTCGACGGCGCCTTTTTCCAGCCCCGCCAACAAAAACATGCCGCAGGCAGCGCCGCAAGTCTGACGCATCCGCCCTATACCGCCGCCAAAAGAGGCGGACATGCGCAAAGCCTGTTCTTCCGTAAAACCGTATATGTTGGCAAAGGCGGCTACCACCGATTGCGAACAGTTATAACCGCTCTTGAACAACTCAACGGCTTTCTCTATTCTGTCTTTCATCATAGTCTTTTAATCTGCAATTTCCAACATCATAGGACAATGGTCCGAATGTACCGCATCGTTCAGAATACGCGCTTCTTTCAGCATCGGACGTAGCGGCTCGTTCACCATGCAATAATCTATACGCCAGCCTTTATTCTTCGCCCGCGAATTGAAACGGTAACTCCACCAAGTATATTCCTGCTTGTCGGGATGCAACAGACGGAAAGTATCTATGAAGCCCGTATTCAGAAAACGGGTCATCCACTCTCTTTCTTCCGGCAGGAAACCGCTGTTTGTAGCATTGCGGACAGGGTCGTGAATGTCTATCGCTTCATGACAGATATTATAATCTCCGCAAAGAATCAGCTTCGGACGGGTGCGCTGCAACTCCACCACATATTGCTGAAACTTTTCCAACCATACCATTTTAAAAGCCTGGCGCTCATCGCCGCTTGTTCCCGAAGGATGATAAACACTCACAATGGACAGGTCGCCGTAATCGGCGCGGATAAAACGGCCTTCATTATCGTACTCTTCAATCCCCATACCATATTCCACATGATCCGGTTCGCGTTTCGTCAGAATGGCTACTCCGCTATACCCTTTCTTTCGGGCGGAATACAGGTAATGCTTGTATCCCGATGCATCCAACGCTTCCGCCGGATACTGCTCCGGCTGCAATTTAGTTTCCTGCAGACACAGCACGTCCGGTTGTTCATTTGCCAGCCATTCGGGAAAACCTTTGGTTACGGCAGCGCGCAAACCATTCACGTTGTAGGTTATAATCTTCATGTCTGTATGTTTTTAAGTTTATCTATTCGGCTTCCTTATGCTGTTTCTCCCACTCCAGCAGTCGGACTTTACGCTCCAGCCCCCAATGGTAACCGCCGAGAGCTCCGTCCGTACGCAGCACCCGGTGACAGGGAATCAATACCGAAACCGGATTCTCGCCGATGGCGGAACCTACAGCCCGGAAAGCCTTGGGAGTTTGCAGCGCGGCGGCAATGTCCTTGTAAGTGGTTGTTTCGCCGAACGGGATGTTCAACAGCTCTTTCCACACGCGCAACTGAAATTCGGTTCCCTTCAAATGCAAAGGTACCGTTTCCACGTTTTCCTCATCCGCGGATAAAGCGGCCAATGCCTTGCGCTGGTACTCGTCCGTACGTTCCTCAAAGTGAGCTCCGGGAAACCTGTTGACCATTTCAATCAATGAAATATCTCTGTTTCCGGTTACAAATGCCATATAGCATACACCTTTGGGCGTAGATGCAACCAACATTTCTCCCAGAAATGTCTCTGCAAAAGAATATCCCACGGTCACTCCCGGGAGTTTATGGGCATATCCGCCATCGGCCAACTGTTCGATTGTCACGAACTTTTCATTTAATAAGTGACGTTTCATTATAAACTTGATATTAATAACATAATGTTTAATACTGTCACAATAGCAGCAATCGTATAGAGCACGAACGTACTCCATTTGCTGTTTACATATTGTCCCATTACTTTACGGGACGAGGTAAGGCTCACTTGCAGGAACACGGTAAACGGCAACTGGACACTCAATATCATCTGTGAAATCAGCAACCCTTTGAACGGGTCTCCGATAAAGCAAATCAATAGCAATGCGATGCCCAAGGAAAGAATTACTCCCACCTGCGAATGGCTGTCCTTAATGTGATACGACTCGCCGAATATACCGGCAAAAATAGAGCCTGCCGCCATACCGCTCGTAATAGTCGAAGAGATACCCGCCATCAGCAATGCCAGCGCAAACACCACGCCGGCGCTGCTTCCCAACAACGGGTCCAACAGTGATTTTGCCTGTTGCAATTCTTCCACCTGAATCCCGCTCTTAAAGAAAGTGGCGGCTGCCAGCAATATCATCGCGCTGTTAATGGCCCATCCCACAATCATGGAAAACAGCGTGTCGAACAGTTCATACTTCAATACCTTACGGATGGAAGCATCGTCCTGCTTGTTGTACTCATGGCTCTGTATCACTTCCGAATGGAGAAACAGATTATGAGGCATCACCACAGCGCCGAGCACACTCATGATAATAAGCATGCTTCCTTCGGGAAACGAAGGGGTCACCCAGCCTTGCGCGGCCACAGGCCAATCAATCCTGACAAGGAAAAGTTCGTAGATGAACGAAAGCCCTATAACGGACACGAACGCGATGATAGCCCTTTCAATCTTCTTATAGGAATTGGTGAAAAGCATTACCGATACAAAAACCGTAGTCAGTACCGAGCCCCATATAATCGGAATATCCAGCAACATTTGCAGCGCAATGGCTCCGCCTAATATTTCGGCCAGCGAAGTAGATATGGATGCCAGCACAGCCGTCCCCAATATGGGGCGCGACACCCATTTGGGAGTGTATTGCGTGGCAGCTTCCGACAAGCACAATCCGGTTACGATGCCCAAGTGCGCCACATTATGCTGCAAAATTATCAGCATAACGGTGGAAAGCGTCACTACCCACAACAACGAATAACCGAATTCAGAACCCGCCGCAAAGTTCGACGCCCAGTTTCCCGGGTCGATAAAACCGACCGTAACCAATAGCCCCGGACCGATATATTTGAATACATCCAAACCACCCAGATAGCGTTTGTGGTCTTTCCGTTGTAAATCTTTAAAAATATTCTTCATTGTGTTGTTCTTATTTTGAGGGTGTAAAAGTACTCAAATAAAAAAAACAAATACACTATAACTTGGTTCAAAAGCAAAAAGGACGTGCCAAAACGAATTTCAGCTATCACAGTTTTGCACACTCTCTTCTTCACTCCGTTCAGACTATACATCAATGTAAAAATCAGAAGATGTTTTGAGCGAAGCTAATGACAAAACAATACCTGAAATTCGTTTTGACACACCCTCTTTTAAAATTCCCCCTTTTTAAATCAGAGCAGGGTTAATATCCCATTTCGTGCAATGCTTTACACAACTGGTCCGGACAAGAAGTCGGACGTCCGCCGCAGCGGATACCTTCCAGACGGGAAATCACCTCTTTTACCTGCATCCCGGCAACCAAACGGGACAAGCCTTGCAAATTGCCGTTACAGCCACCCCAGAACGCGATGTCTTTTACGATTCCGTCTTCTACCTCAAGCTCGATATTGCTACTGCACGTACCTTTCGTCTTGTAAGTATAAGTCATTATTCTTCGCTTTCTTCCGGCTTCATATTGGTGTACACCGTCTGCACGTCGTCAAACTCTTCCAGGCGTTCCACCATCTTGTCGATGGTCTCGCGGTGTGCAGGCTCCACATCTTTCAGGTCGTTGGCGATGTAGGTAAACTCGCCGCCCACATCCTCAAAGCCGCCCTCTTCCAGGTGCTTCTGGATGGCTGCGTAGCTTTTCGGGTCACCGTAGATGGTGATTGTGCCTTCTTCCTCGTCCTCTTCGTAGTCTTCGTCGATGTCGAAATCGATCATGTCGAGGATGAATTCTTCCATATCCATGCCGTCTTTCTTCTTGAAAGTGAACACGCATTTGTGGTCGAACAGGAAAGCCAGTGAGCCCATTGTGCCCAGGTTTCCGCCAAACTTGTTGAACACGCTGCGCACATCGGCCACCGTGCGGGTGGGGTTATCAGTCAGTGTATCCACGAATACGGCCACACCGTGAGGTCCGTATCCCTCGTAGGTCATGCTCTTGTAGTCGCTCTGATCCTTACCCATTGCATTCTTGATGGCACGCTCGATGTTGTCCTTCGGCATGTTCTCGCGCTTGCAGGTAGCGATAACCGAACGCAGTGCAGGGTTGTTTTCCGGTTCGGGTCCGCCGGCTTTCACCGCAATAGCAATTTGTTTACCCAGTCTTGTAAAGGTCTTAGCCATGTGACCCCATCTTTTCAATTTGGCAGCTTTTCTATATTCAAACGCTCTTCCCATTGGATTGTATATTTTAATTTGTTCTTTAATTGGTTTCTGTCTTTACTGTCGCGTCAGTTTCCGATACTTCCAATATGACACGCCGCACATCAGCAGGCATATCAGACCGCTCACCCCTGCCAGGGCATTTCTCCAGCCCTCGTTCTCAGGGAAGTGCCAAAGCACCCTTACTGCCTGAAACAAGAGGAGCAGCCCTATGGTCAGGCCCGTCAGACACTCTCTTTTGGCTCTGATATGGTGGTCCGGTTTTATATCGTACTTCATAGCAAGTCAGCTTGTTTTTACCGCAGCACGGCTCCCAGTCGGTTCTGCAGGTTGGCAATCAGCTTCTGCATCACTTTGTCAATCTGCTTGTCGTTCAGTGTGGCATTCTCGTCCTGCAACAGGAAACTTACGGCATACGATTTCTTGCCGGCTTCCAGGTTCTTGCCTTCATAGACGTCGAAGAGGGAGACTTCTTTCAGCAGCTTCTTCTCCGTTTCGTAGGCAATCTTCTCGATTTCGGCAAACTGCACCTTCTTGTCAATCAGCAAAGCGAGGTCGCGCTTCACGGCCGGGAATTTGGAGATTTCGGTATAGTTTACCTTCACGTTCCTGATGGCCTTCATCAGCTCTTTCCAGTTCAGGTCGGCATAGTACACCTCGTTGTCGATGTCGAACGCTTTCAGGAGCTTCCTCGTCACCACGCCGAACGTGGCAAGGCGCTTGCCCCCCTTTGTCTGCACGGACAGGGCAGCGGCGTAAATATCGTCCGTAAGGTTGCCCACTACCAGGTCGTGCATCTGCAAGCCCAGACGGGCAAATATGTTTTCGACATACGCTTTCAGTTCGTACACCGAACTGTCCTCGTCCTGATGCGCCCATGAGTTGGACACTCTCTTGCCGGTAATCCACAGGCCCAGGTGATAGTCTTCGGAATAAGGAGCGAGCGCCTTTTCGGGGTTACGCTTCTCTTCGTTGAAGTAATAGCAGTTGCCGAATTCAAAGAATTTCAAATCGGCATTCTTGCGGTTGGCATTGTGCGCGATGCTCTCCAGTCCGCCGAAAAGCAGCGTCTGGCGCATGGCGTTCAGGTCGGCGCTGAGCGGGTTCATCAGCATCACGAGGTTCTTGGCGGGATAAGATTCCAGTCCGTCGTAATAGGCGGCGCGCGTCAGCGAGTTGTTCAGGATTTCGTTGAAACCGCAGCCCACCAGTTGCTCGGCAACCAGGTTCTGCAGACGGTTGGACTTGTCGCACTCGCCCTTCGTTGTCAGGCTGGACTTCAAGGCTGTGGGAATCTCCACATTATTATATCCGTAAATACGGAGAATGTCCTCTATCACATCGCAATCGCGCTGCACATCCACGCGGTATGGCGGCACGTCGAGCGTCAGGCCCTCTGCCGTTTCGCCTACAATCTTCATCTCCAGGCTCGTCACGATGCTTTTTATCGTCTCTGCCGGAATCTCCTTGCCTATCAGCGCGTGTACCTTCCCGTAAGAGAGTTCCACCCGGAAGTCGCAGGCGGGAGCGGCGCATACATCCTTTATATCGGAAGATATGGTACCGCCGGCAAGTTCCTTCACCATCAATGCCGCCAGTTTCAGGCAGTAAAGGGTGGCATTGGGGTCGACGCCTCTTTCAAAGCGGAAGGAAGCATCCGTATTCAGGCCGTGGCGGCGGGCGGTCTTACGCACCCAGGTGGGGTGAAAATAAGCGCTTTCGAGGAAGACGTCCTTCGTGGTTTCGGTGGAGCCTGAATCCAGTCCGCCGAACACTCCGGCGATGCACATGGGCTCTTCCCGGTTGCAAATCATCAGGTCGCGTCCGTTGAGCTTGCGTTCCACGCCGTCCAAGGTAGTGAAGGGAGTGCCTTCGGGCAGGGTCTTTACAATGACCTCGCCGCCCTTAATCCTGTCCGCATCGAAGCAGTGGAGCGGCTGGCCGAATGCGTGGACGATGTAGTTCGTGATGTCCACCACATTATTAATAGGGCGCAGGCCGATGATGCGGAGCTTGTTCTGCAACCATTCGGGGCTTTCCTTTACGGTGACGCCTTTCACGGTGACGCCGGCATAGTGCGGGCAGGCTTCGCTGTTCTCTACCGTCACCCGGATGTCGAGGTCGTGGTTATCGACGGCAAAAGCCTCTACAGAGGGTTTCTTCAAGGCGGCGGGCTTGCCGTTCTGCACCAGGTAGGCGTACAGGTCGCGCGCCACGCCGTAGTGCGAGCAGGCGTCGGCGCGGTTGGGCGTGATGTCCACCTCCAGCACGTAGTCGCTCTTAATGTTGTAATAGTCCTTGGCAAGCGTGCCCGGCACTGCTGTTTCGGGCAGTACGATGATGCCCGCATGGTCTGTGCCGATGCCTATTTCGTCTTCGGCACAAATCATGCCGTTGGACTCTACGCCGCGGAGTTTGGATTTCTTGATTGTGAAGCATTCATCACCGTCATAAAGTTTTGTACCCAAAGTGGCCACCACCACTTTCTGTCCGGCTGCCACGTTGGCTGCGCCGCATACTATCTGCACAGGTTCTCCCTGCCCCAGGTTTACGGTAGTGATGTGCATGTGGTCCGAGTTGGGATGGGGCTCGCACGTCAGCACTTCGCCGATGACCAGGCCTTCCAGTCCGCCTTTAACGGTTTGCACCTCTTCCACGCTTCCCGTTTCCAGTCCTATGGAAGTGAGCGCGGCGGCTACTTCATCCGGTGTCAGGTCGAAATCCACATACTCTTTCAACCAGTTATAAGAGATATTCATATCATTATTTTTTTATTGTTTCCAAAAGTGACCCGCAAAGTTAATAAGATTTTCCTGTAGAAAGGGAAAAATTTCAGGAAATCTTCGAGAGTATATACGCTTTTACCTGTTGCCATGACTGATTTACAAACATATCCGGCATAGGGTTCAAAGTTTATCCACTATCCGGTGCGCCCGTCTCCGCAGCAATTCGAACTCTTCATCGTCCAGGATGGCTTTCATTGCCTTATACCAGCGTATGAGCACGCTGATTTTCACATCCCCCCTTTTAAAAGGGTCTGAATGGTGGTATTACTCATGCCGGCATGGTCGGCAATCATTTTCAAAGACACGCCGGATGCCTTCAACAGATAGCGGAGCTCTTCACCTATCATAAGATAGGGATATTGCCCGTCCTCATTTTTTACACTCATTTTTAATATTAATTTTATTTAAAACACAAGGGAAATATTTAGGTTTATTAAGTTTCGTACATACATGTGTGTACGGTCATCTGTTTTATAATCACGAACTTTGAAGGGTATCCCTGAAAGATTCGGGAATTGCGATGCAAAATTAACAAATTAATAATCAGCACCAAAAAAACAAGTAAACAAATGAATGAATTCAAAATGTCCCTGTTCCTCGCCCCCATTTCGCCGGTGAAGGACGGCGGCACAGGGCAAATCATCAAACCTGCCACCCTGAAACCCTACAAAACCATGACCCTGCAGGAAGTGTACCGGACGATAACCGCCAACACACGCCTGCAACTGCTCACCGACCGCGTGCGCCGGGCATTCGACAGCGGCGACCTATCCGCCTACCGCGCCCTCAAACAGGAGCTTCTGCCCTACGTCACCCCCTGCGGCACGTTCGCCCGCCGGCGCAGCGACAGCCTCCTCGAAGCATCGGGACTCGTAGTGGTGGACATCGACCACCTCGACTCCGCTGACGAAGCCGCCCGGCTGCGCCGCCAACTGTTCGAAGACCCGTTTCTTAGGCCGGAGCTGGTCTTCATCAGCCCCTGCGGACAGGGCGTAAAAGCTTTCGTGCCCTACACCCCCGACCCCGCCCTGCCGGATGTGCGCCAGAATGCCGCCGAAAGTATCCGATGGGCCATGGACTACGTGCAGTGCGTGTATGCCGACGGCAACCGCAACTCCCCCAAAGGCGTGGATACTTCCGGCAAGGACCTCGTACGGGCCTGCTTTCTGAGTTACGACCCCGGTGCGCTCATAGCTACCCGGAATAATCTTTCTCCGGAAAATAATCTGCTACAAAACCAGTAATTCATAACTCATAATTCATAACAGATAATTTATAGTGCATAATTCGTAACTTATAACAGATAATTCATAGCGCATAATTCGTAACTTATAACAGATAACTCATAGCACATAATTCATAACTCATAACAGATAATTCATAACAGATAACTCATAATTTATAACCCCATGACCAATATCCTATCCGATTTGCGCCGCCTCACGGAAGCGGTTCACGCAGCGGGCGCCGACATTGCGCCCACCTACAGAGAGTATGTACAACTGGCATTCGCCATAGCCACCGACTGCGGCGAAGCCGGACGCAGCGACTTCCTGATGCTGTGCAGCCTCTCTGCCAAATACGATGTGCACGCGGCAAACAAGCTCTTCAGCAACGCCCTGAAAACAAACAACAACAGCGTCCACATAGGCACCGCCTTCCACCTGGCCGAACTGTGCAACGTGCGCCCCCGCCCCGCAGAGAAGCCGCGGCAGGACGCTCCCGCGGGTACACTTGGTACGCCGGGTGCACCGTATCCCGCCGCCTCACACACGCATGCGCACGGTTATTATAATAGAGCGAAGATGCCTGCGGAAGAATTTCCGGAAGCGCCCGCAGCCAGCCTTCCCGCCGAAGCAACCGATGCCGGAACAGCAAACTCCGGAACAGCCTGCTTCGGAACAACCTACCCCGAAGCAGCAGACCCCGAAGCAGCCGACGAGGAGACCTGCCGGGGCAGCGAACCCCTCACCCCGCTGCCCTGCTTCGACAACCGGACGCTCTGGCCCGCACCGCTGAACGAAATTACCGCCCACGGCACCACCCGCGCCCAGCAGGACATCATGCTGCTGGGCGCCGTCACCGTGCTGGGCGCCAGCATGAACAGCCACGTGCGCTGCGCCTACGGCGGCAAGATGATATCGCCCAGCCTGCAAACGTTCATCGTGGCCCTGCCTGCCTCGGGCAAGGGCGTGCTCTCCCTCGTCCGCCTGCTGGTGGAGCCTATCCACGACGAGATACGCCTGCACACGGCAGAAGCCATGAAGCAGTACCGCAAGGAGAAGGGCGCCTACGACTCGCTGGGCAAGGAGCGCTCACAGGCCACCCCGCCCGCGCTGCCGCCCGACCGCATGTTCCTCATCTCGGGCAACAACACCGGCACGGGCATCCTGCAGAACATCATGGACTCCGAAGGCATCGGCCTGATATGCGAGAGCGAAGCCGACACCATCTCCACCGCCATCGGTTCGGAATACGGACACTGGAGCGACACCATGCGCAAAGCCTTCGACCACGACCGACTGTCCTACAACCGCCGCACCGACCACGAATACCGAGAGGTAAAGAAAACTTATCTTTCCGTACTTCTGTCAGGCACCCCCTCACAAGTGAAACCACTGATTCCCACTGCCGAGAACGGGCTCTTTTCCCGCCAAGTATTCTACTACATGCCTACCATACATCATTGGCAAAACCAGTTCGACCGCAATGACAGCGATCTTGAAGATACCTTCAAGGCTCTGGGCATGGAATGGAAGGACAAACTGAAAACCATTGTCATGAACGGAATATTCACCCTTCACCTTACGGACGGACAGAAAGATGAATTCAACCGGCTCTTCTCCCGGCTTTTCGTACGCTCCGGACTGGCCAACGGAAACGAGATGTCAAGCAGCGTGGCACGTCTGGCCATCAACATCTGCCGCATCATGGAAGTGGTGGCCATGCTCCGCGCAATGGAACAAGGGGAAATCACCGCCTCGCCTTACGTGTCACCCGACCCTCACACAGCCACAGACAATCTGAAAGACCACATTGTCAGCCGATGGGATCTCCTCATTGCTTCCGATGACTTTCATGCCGTACTCTCACTGGCCGAAAGCCTTTACCGGCATACCACCCATATCCTCTCCTTCCTGCCCAACACCGAAGTGACAAGCCGCGGCAATGCCGACCGGGATGCGCTGGTAGACAGCATGGAAGAAGAATTCACACGGGCCTCTTTCCTGCAGAAAGCCAGAGAGATGGGCATCAAATCGGAAACCGCCTCCACCTGGCTCAAACGTATGCAGAAACACGGGCTGGTGGAAAATGTAGATGGCAAGGGAAACTACCGGAAACCAAAAGTCTGACATTCACTTCGCTTCACGCACGCGTATGTGTGTGAGGCGAAAGGATGGATGAACCTCTGTACCAAGTGTACCAACCTCACCTTTACGATTCCCGGCCTGACCTTTACGCCATCCAACCTCAGGTTTAAGGCTCTCCCAGTGCAGCCACTATCAGCCGCACCTGGGCAGGCGTATAAGAGCGGGAACGGGAAGAACCACCCAAGGCGGAAAGTCCGTCACGCAAATCGGGACAAAGGTCTATCCAGTGTTTCAGTTTGCGGAAGGCAGCCTCCGGACAAAGATTGGGACAATAGATTT
>OGGR01001140.1_pt1 | contig 10966 bp, 9 predicted proteins | sample 1571321 | NCBI WGS metagenome assembly OGGR01 (sample SAMEA2582048, study PRJEB24529) | metagenome | biome: Human gut stool | place: China | collected 2011 | reverse complement strand
AATACCTGCCTGTCACGCAGGGGGTCGCGGGTTCGAGTCCCGTCCGTTCCGCCACCCTAATTAGGGGCGTAGTTCAATTGGTAGAGCACCGGTCTCCAAAACCGGGTGTTGGGAGTTCGAGTCTCTCCGCCCCTGCCAGAAATCATCCTTAGCGAAAGCTAAGGATTTTTTTTATCTGAAATAACCCTCTCCGAAGTAAATCCTTCTACCGGCATCCTTGCCAGCCATTCATATTAATACACTTCATCCAGCAGGTTAATTTTCAAAAGATCGCGAATCAACGCATTTTTATCGCTATTTTGCAGCCATATGGCATAAAGCGGCCGTGAAAGTGTTGTGCTATCGACAACGGTATGCAGGCCGCCTTTTTTACGCGCCCAGCTGACGGGTAGCCAGGTGCAACCATTAAGCATCGCAATCTGTTGCTGTGCCAGTTCAGCAGAACTGGTTGTCAGAATGGGCACTTCGTCAGCACCGATCAAACCTGCCTCATGCTGTTGAAAATCTGGCCCCCACTCAAGTCGCAGATAATTAAGATCTTCCTTTAGTTTTGAAGGGGCACTGGTATAAAGCGCTAAAGTGAAATATCCCAGCAACTGACTACTAAATTCGTCCATTTTGGGCGCTTCAGTGGTAATAAGAAGATCAAGCTGGCGTTCATGCAGCTGTTTTACCAGAGACTGCCGTTGGGCAATTCGCGCTTCGAACTGTAAGCCTGTATGGGCATCCTGATTTTGATACAAGCGTCCCAGCCACTGATTAAGCATACATTCCCACAACGAGGCGCTGGCACCGATAGAAAACTCGTTATGTCGTGAGGTATGCGCCACCTCCTTACGGGCGGCCTGCCAGGTGCTCATGAGCGTTTCTGCATAAGGCAGTAGTTTTTCACCGGCAGCGGTTAAACGGATATTGTTTCTGTGGCGGGTGAAAAGGTTCACACCCAGTTGATTTTCCAGTTGTCTGATTCGAAAGCTCACTGCTGACTGGGTCAGATAGAGCGATTCAGCCGCTCGACCAAAGTGACGCGTTCGGCTAACTTCCAGGAAAGTTTTTAACAATTCCGTATCCACAGTGCTCTCCGCAAAATTATTTGTCGTTATGATTTAAATGTTTTGTTTTACACTCTGTCAAGCGTAACTAATACTCCGCGCCATAACTAGCTCGGTCAAAGAATTAGGAGCGTGCAGGATGGCGGAAAGCTTTACGACGACTAATCGATATTTCGACAATAAACATTATCCACGTGGATTCTCTCGTCATGGTGATTTCACCATCAAAGAGGCACAACTGCTTGAGCGTCATGGTTATGCCTTCAATGAGTTGGATCTTGGCAAACGCGAGCCGGTTACCGAGGAAGAGAAACTCTTCGTAGCAGTATGCCGTGGCGAACGTGAGCCAGTGACAGAAGCAGAACGCGTGTGGTCCAAGTATATGACGCGTATTAAGCGTCCAAAACGTTTTCACACCCTTTCCGGCGGTAAACCGCAGGTTGAAGGTGCTGAAGACTACACCGATTCTGATGATTAATAAAAAGGGCGAAATGCCCTTTTTTTATGTCAGTAGTTTTTGCAGATGGATGAGCAAACGGTCAATCGCACGATAGCTAACTGCCTCCTGCAAATGCTGACGTGTGATAATGTCAGACTGATCAATATCAGCAATGGTTCGTGCAACTTTCAATAACCGCTGCCAGGCACGAATTGATAACCCCAGATGGATCAGTGTTCCTTCCAACCACATCGCATCTTCGCTCTCAAGTTTGCAGAATTGGCGTATTTCCGGACTATCCAGCCAGGCATTCAGTTTATTCTGCCGCTTAAATTGGCGCTCTCTGGCGGCCATTACGCGTTGTTTAACGGTGGCGCTGCTTTCTCCCGGCACTACCGTTTTACTCAAAATGCCGGGGGGTGGTAATGGGATCTCCAGTGAGAGATCGAAGCGGTCGAGAAAGGGCCCCGAGAGCCGGTTGAGATAACGCAGCGTTTGCTCTGGTGTGCAGCGGTTATGGTTTCCCTGATAATGTCCGGTAGGGCTGGGATTCATCGCCGCGACAAGCTGGAAACGGGCTGGATAGGTTATTTTTGCTCGCGTGCGTGAAAGATGGATCTGCCCGGATTCAATCGGCTCTCGCAAGGCATCCAGTGTACGCCTTTCAAATTCAGGTAACTCATCAAGAAAAAGCACGCCGTTATGCGCCAGCGAAATTTCACCGGGCCCTGGAATTGCGCCACCGCCTACCATCGCAGTTAACGATGCACTGTGATGAGGTGAGCGGAACGGGCGCTGCCGCCATTGTTTTTGTACTGATTCAGCATTTACCAGACTTAATATCGCAGCACTCTCCAGTGCCTCTTCATTGCTTAAATCTGGCAACAGGCCATTAATACGGCTGGCGAGCATTGTTTTACCTGTTCCCGGCGGCCCAATCAGTAAAAGGTTGTGCCCGCCAGCGGCGGTAATTTCCAGTCCTCGCTTTCCTTGTTCCTGACCGATAACATCACTGAGATCATGTTGTAGCGCCCGGGATACTGCATCAGTTGGTTTCGGGCGTTCGAGAGCGTGCTTACCTTCCAGAAACGCACAGACAGCCTGCAGATGATCGGCTATCAGGCATCCTTCACCGTTAATTAGCCCCACTTCATCTTCGTTATCTTTCGCGACGATAATTTTTCTGCCCGACTTAATAGCTTCAGTTGCACTGGAGATTGCGCCGGGAACGCCACGCAGAGCGCCTGTAAGCGCCAGTTCTCCGACTAATTCATATTCATCTAACTTATTGGCTGTAAGCTGTTCTGAGGCCGCCAGCAACGCAATGGCGATAGGTAAATCATATCGTCCCCCTTCTTTTGGCAGATCGGCTGGAGCCAGGTTGATGGTGATTTTTTTCGCCGGATATTCATATCCGCTATTGATAATGGCGCTGCGCACGCGATCGCGAGCTTCTTTTACAGTTGTTTCTGGTAAGCCCACCATCGTTAAGCCGGGTAGACCTTTACTGATATGTACCTCAACAGTGATTGGGGGCGCATTTACTCCCAGGGCTGCGCGGGTATGAACAATTGACAGTGACATAAGCCCTCCTTGAGTCACTATTATGTGCATAAGATATCGCTGCTGTAGCCCGCTAATTCGTGAATTTTAGTGGCTGATTCCTGTTTATTTGTGCAAGTGAAGTTGAGTTGTTCTGGCGGTGGAATGATGCTCGCAAAAATGCAGCGGACAAAGGATGAACTACTAGGAAGGGAACAACATTCATACTGAAATTGAATTTTTTTCACTCACTATTTTCTTTTTAAAAAACAACAATTTCTATTGAAATTATTAAACGCATCATAAAAATCGGCCAAAAAATATCTTGTGCTATTCGCAAAATCTATGGTAACTCTTTAGGCATTCCTTCGAACAAGATGCAAGAAAAGACAAAATGACAGCCCTTCTACGAGTGATTAGCCTGGTCGTGATTAGCGTGGTGGTGATTATTATCCCACCGTGCGGGGCTGCACTTGGACGAGGAAAGGCTTAGAGATCAAGCCTTAACGAACTAAGACCCCCGCACCGAAAGGTCCGGGGGTTTTTTTTGACCTTAAAAACATAACCGAGGAGCAGACAATGAATAACAGCACAAAATTCTGTTTCTCAAGATTCAGGACGGGGAACTAACTATGAATGGCGCACAGTGGGTGGTACATGCGTTGCGGGCACAGGGTGTGAACACCGTTTTCGGTTATCCGGGTGGCGCAATTATGCCGGTTTACGATGCATTGTATGACGGCGGCGTGGAGCACTTGCTGTGCCGACATGAGCAGGGTGCGGCAATGGCGGCTATCGGTTATGCCCGTGCTACCGGCAAAACTGGCGTATGTATCGCCACGTCTGGTCCGGGCGCAACCAACCTGATAACCGGGCTTGCGGACGCACTGTTAGATTCTATCCCTGTTGTTGCCATCACCGGTCAAGTGTCCGCACCGTTTATCGGCACGGACGCATTTCAGGAAGTGGATGTCCTGGGATTGTCGTTAGCCTGTACCAAGCACAGCTTTCTGGTGCAGTCGCTGGAAGAGTTGCCGCGCATTATGGCTGAAGCATTCGACGTTGCCAGCTCAGGTCGTCCTGGTCCGGTTCTGGTCGATATCCCAAAAGATATCCAGCTAGCCAGCGGTGACCTGGAACCGTGGTTCACCACCGTTGAAAACGAAGTGACTTTCCCACATGCCGAAGTTGAGCAAGCGCGCCAGATGCTGGCAAAAGCGCAAAAACCGATGCTGTACGTTGGTGGTGGCGTGGGTATGGCGCAGGCAGTTCCTGCTTTACGAGAATTTCTCGCTACCACAAAAATGCCTGCCACCTGCACGCTGAAAGGGCTGGGCGCAGTTGAAGCAGATTATCCGTACTATCTGGGCATGCTGGGAATGCATGGCACCAAAGCGGCGAACTTCGCGGTGCAGGAGTGCGACTTGCTGATCGCCGTGGGTGCACGTTTTGATGACCGGGTGACCGGCAAACTGAACACCTTCGCACCACACGCCAGTGTTATCCATATGGATATCGACCCGGCAGAAATGAACAAGCTGCGTCAGGCACATGTGGCATTACAAGGTGATTTAAATGCTCTGTTACCAGCATTACAGCAGCCGTTAAATATCAATGACTGGCAGCAATACTGCGCGCAGCTGCGTGATGAACATACCTGGCGTTACGACCATCCCGGTGACGCTATCTACGCGCCGTTGTTGTTAAAACAACTGTCGGATCGTAAACCTGCGGATTGCGTCGTGACCACAGATGTGGGGCAGCACCAGATGTGGGCCGCGCAGCACATCGCACACACTCGCCCGGAAAATTTCATTACCTCCAGCGGCTTAGGCACCATGGGTTTCGGTTTACCAGCGGCGGTTGGCGCACAAGTCGCACGACCGAACGATACTGTCGTCTGTATCTCCGGTGACGGCTCTTTCATGATGAATGTGCAAGAGCTGGGCACCGTAAAACGCAAGCAGTTACCGTTGAAAATCGTCTTACTCGATAACCAACGGTTAGGGATGGTTCGACAATGGCAGCAACTGTTTTTTCAGGAACGATACAGCGAAACCACCCTTACTGATAACCCCGATTTCCTCATGTTAGCCAGCGCCTTCGGCATCCCTGGCCAACACATCACCCGTAAAGACCAGGTTGAAGCGGCACTCGACACCATGCTGAACAGTGATGGGCCATACCTGCTTCATGTCTCAATCGACGAACTTGAGAACGTCTGGCCGCTGGTGCCGCCTGGCGCCAGTAATTCAGAAATGTTGGAGAAATTATCATGATGCAACATCAGGTCAATGTATCGGCTCGCTTCAATCCGGAAACCTTAGAACGTGTTTTACGCGTGGTGCGTCATCGTGGTTTCCACGTCTGCTCAATGAATATGGCTGCCGCCAGCGATGCACAAAATATAAATATCGAATTGACCGTTGCCAGCCCACGGTCGGTCGACTTACTGTTTAGTCAGTTAAATAAACTGGTGGACGTCGCACACGTTGCCATCTGCCAGAGCACAACCACATCACAACAAATCCGCGCCTGAGCGCAAAAGGAATATAAAAATGACCACGAAGAAAGCTGATTACATTTGGTTCAATGGGGAGATGGTTCGCTGGGAAGACGCGAAGGTGCATGTGATGTCGCACGCGCTGCACTATGGCACTTCGGTTTTTGAAGGCATCCGTTGCTACGACTCGCACAAAGGACCGGTTGTATTCCGCCATCGTGAGCATATGCAGCGTCTGCATGACTCCGCCAAAATCTATCGCTTCCCGGTTTCGCAGAGCATTGATGAGCTGATGGAAGCTTGTCGTGACGTGATCCGCAAAAACAATCTCACCAGCGCCTATATCCGTCCGCTGATCTTCGTTGGTGATGTTGGCATGGGCGTAAACCCGCCAGCGGGATACTCAACCGACGTGATTATCGCTGCTTTCCCGTGGGGAGCGTATCTGGGCGCAGAAGCGCTGGAGCAGGGGATCGATGCGATGGTTTCCTCCTGGAACCGCGCAGCACCAAACACCATCCCGACGGCGGCAAAAGCCGGTGGTAACTACCTCTCTTCCCTGCTGGTGGGTAGCGAAGCGCGCCGCCACGGTTATCAGGAAGGTATCGCGCTGGATGTGAATGGCTACATCTCTGAAGGTGCAGGCGAAAACCTGTTTGAAGTGAAAGACGGCGTGCTGTTCACCCCACCGTTCACCTCCTCCGCGCTGCCGGGTATTACCCGTGATGCCATCATCAAACTGGCGAAAGAGCTGGGAATTGAAGTGCGTGAGCAGGTTCTGTCGCGCGAATCACTGTACCTGGCGGATGAAGTGTTTATGTCCGGTACTGCGGCAGAAATCACGCCAGTGCGCAGCGTAGATGGTATTCAGGTTGGTGAAGGCCGTTGCGGTCCGGTTACCAAACGCATTCAGCAAGCCTTCTTCGGCCTCTTCACTGGCGAAACCGAAGATAAATGGGGCTGGTTAGATCAAGTTAATCAATAAATACAAAAAATGGGACGGCACGCACCGTCCCATTTACGAGACAGACACTGGGAGTAAATAAAGTATGCCTAAGTACCGTTCCGCCACCACCACTCATGGTCGTAATATGGCGGGTGCTCGTGCGCTGTGGCGCGCCACCGGAATGACCGATGCCGATTTTGGCAAGCCGATTATCGCGGTTGTGAACTCGTTCACCCAATTTGTACCGGGTCACGTCCATCTGCGCGATCTCGGTAAACTGGTCGCCGAACAAATTGAAGCGGCTGGCGGCGTTGCCAAAGAGTTCAACACCATTGCGGTGGATGATGGGATTGCCATGGGCCACGGGGGGATGCTTTATTCACTGCCATCTCGCGAACTGATCGCTGATTCCGTTGAGTATATGGTCAACGCCCACTGCGCCGACGCCATGGTCTGCATCTCTAACTGCGACAAAATCACCCCGGGGATGCTGATGGCTTCCCTGCGCCTGAATATTCCGGTGATCTTTGTTTCCGGCGGCCCGATGGAGGCCGGGAAAACCAAACTTTCCGATCAGATCATCAAGCTCGATCTGGTTGATGCGATGATCCAGGGCGCAGACCCGAAAGTATCTGACTCCCAGAGCGATCAGGTTGAACGTTCCGCGTGTCCGACCTGCGGTTCCTGCTCCGGGATGTTTACCGCTAACTCAATGAACTGCCTGACCGAAGCGCTGGGCCTGTCGCAGCCGGGCAACGGCTCGCTGCTGGCAACCCACGCCGACCGTAAGCAGCTGTTCCTTAATGCTGGTAAACGCATTGTTGAATTGACCAAACGTTATTACGAGCAAAACGACGAAAGTGCACTGCCGCGTAATATCGCCAGTAAGGCGGCGTTTGAAAACGCCATGACGCTGGATATCGCGATGGGTGGATCGACTAACACCGTACTTCACCTGCTGGCGGCGGCGCAGGAAGCGGAAATCGACTTCACCATGAGTGATATCGATAAGCTTTCCCGCAAGGTTCCACAGCTGTGTAAAGTTGCGCCGAGCACCCAGAAATACCATATGGAAGATGTTCACCGTGCTGGTGGTGTTATCGGTATTCTCGGCGAACTGGATCGCGCGGGGTTACTGAACCGTGATGTGAAAAACGTACTTGGCCTGACGTTGCCGCAAACGCTGGAACAATACGACGTTATGCTGACCCAGGATGACGCGGTAAAAAATATGTTCCGCGCAGGTCCTGCAGGCATTCGTACCACACAGGCATTCTCGCAAGATTGCCGTTGGGATACGCTGGACGACGATCGCGCCAATGGCTGTATCCGCTCGCTGGAACACGCCTACAGCAAAGACGGCGGCCTGGCGGTGCTCTACGGTAACTTTGCGGAAAACGGCTGCATCGTGAAAACGGCAGGCGTCGATGACAGCATCCTCAAATTCACCGGCCCGGCGAAAGTGTACGAAAGCCAGGACGATGCGGTAGAAGCGATTCTCGGCGGTAAAGTTGTCGCCGGAGATGTGGTAGTAATTCGCTATGAAGGCCCGAAAGGCGGTCCGGGGATGCAGGAAATGCTCTACCCAACCAGCTTCCTGAAATCAATGGGTCTCGGCAAAGCCTGTGCGCTGATCACCGACGGTCGTTTCTCTGGTGGCACCTCTGGTCTTTCCATCGGCCACGTCTCACCGGAAGCGGCAAGCGGCGGCAGCATTGGCCTGATTGAAGATGGTGACCTGATCGCTATCGACATCCCGAACCGTGGCATTCAGTTACAGGTAAGCGATGCCGAACTGGCGGCGCGTCGTGAAGCGCAGGACGCTCGAGGTGACAAAGCCTGGACGCCGAAAAATCGTGAACGTCAGGTCTCCTTTGCCCTGCGTGCTTATGCCAGCCTGGCAACCAGCGCCGACAAAGGCGCGGTGCGCGATAAATCGAAACTGGGGGGTTAATAATGGCTGACTCGCAACCCCTGTCCGGTGCTCCGGAAGGTGCCGAATATTTAAGAGCAGTGCTGCGCGCGCCGGTTTACGAGGCGGCGCAGGTTACGCCGCTACAAAAAATGGAAAAACTGTCGTCGCGTCTTGATAACGTCATTCTGGTGAAGCGCGAAGATCGCCAGCCAGTGCACAGCTTTAAGCTGCGCGGCGCATACGCCATGATGGCGGGCCTGACGGAAGAACAGAAAGCGCACGGCGTGATCACTGCTTCTGCGGGTAACCACGCGCAGGGCGTCGCGTTTTCTTCTGCGCGGTTAGGCGTGAAGGCCCTGATCGTTATGCCAACCGCCACCGCCGACATCAAAGTCGACGCGGTGCGCGGCTTCGGCGGCGAAGTGCTGCTCCACGGCGCGAACTTTGATGAAGCGAAAGCCAAAGCGATCGAACTGTCACAGCAGCAGGGGTTCACCTGGGTGCCGCCGTTCGACCATCCGATGGTGATTGCCGGGCAAGGCACGCTGGCGCTGGAACTGCTCCAGCAGGACGCCCATCTCGACCGCGTATTTGTGCCAGTCGGCGGCGGCGGTCTGGCTGCTGGCGTGGCGGTGCTGATCAAACAACTGATGCCGCAAATCAAAGTGATCGCCGTAGAAGCGGAAGACTCCGCCTGCCTGAAAGCAGCGCTGGATGCGGGTCATCCGGTTGATCTGCCGCGCGTAGGGCTATTTGCTGAAGGCGTAGCGGTAAAACGCATTGGTGACGAAACCTTCCGTTTATGCCAGGAGTATCTCGACGACATCATCACCGTCGATAGCGATGCGATCTGTGCGGCGATGAAGGATTTATTCGAAGATGTGCGCGCGGTGGCGGAACCCTCTGGCGCGCTGGCGCTGGCGGGAATGAAAAAATATATCGCCCTGCACAACATTCGCGGCGAACGGCTGGCGCATATTCTTTCCGGTGCCAACGTGAACTTCCACGGCCTGCGCTACGTCTCAGAACGCTGCGAACTGGGCGAACAGCGTGAAGCGTTGTTGGCGGTGACCATTCCGGAAGAAAAAGGCAGCTTCCTCAAATTCTGCCAACTGCTTGGCGGGCGTTCGGTCACCGAGTTCAACTACCGTTTTGCCGATGCCAAAAACGCCTGCATCTTTGTCGGTGTGCGCCTGAGCCGCGGCCTCGAAGAGCGCAAAGAAATTTTGCAGATGCTCAACGACGGCGGCTACAGCGTGGTTGATCTCTCCGACGACGAAATGGCGAAGCTACACGTGCGCTATATGGTCGGCGGACGTCCATCGCATCCGTTGCAGGAACGCCTCTACAGCTTCGAATTCCCGGAATCACCGGGCGCGCTGCTGCGCTTCCTCAACACGCTGGGTACGTACTGGAACATTTCTTTGTTCCACTATCGCAGCCATGGCACCGACTACGGGCGCGTACTGGCGGCGTTCGAACTTGGCGACCATGAACCGGATTTCGAAACCCGGCTGAATGAGCTGGGCTACGATTGCCACGACGAAACCAATAACCCGGCGTTCAGGTTCTTTTTGGCGGGTTAGGGAAAAATGCCTGATAGCGCTTCGCTTATCAGGCCTACCCGCGCGACAACGTCATTTGTGGTTCGGCAAAATCTTCCAGAATGCCTCAATTAGCGGCTCATGTAGCCGCTTTTTCTGCGCACACACGCCCAGCTCAAACGGCGTTTTCTCATCGCTGCGCTCTAAAATCATCACGCGGTTACGCACCGGTTCGGGGCTGTTTTCCAGCACCACTTCCGGCAACAATGCCACGCCACAGCCGAGTGCCACCATCGATACCATCGCTTCATGCCCGCCAACCGTGGCGTAAATCATCGGGTTACTGATTTTATTGCGTCGAAACCACAGTTCAATGCGGCGGCGTACCGGCCCCTGATCGGCCATAATAAACGGCACCGTTGACCAGTCCGGCTTCTCTACCGACACCTGATTACGCACCGGGCAGGGCAGCGCGGGGGCAATCAGCACTACTGCCAGATTCTCCAGCATCGAAAACGCCACTGCGCCGGGCAAGGTTTCCGGTTTACCCGCAATCGCCAGATCCGCTTCACCAGTGACCACCTTTTCCATCGCATCTGCCGCATCACCAGTAGTAAGTTTAATCTCCACCGACGGGTGTTCCGCGCGGAAGCGATCCAGAATCGGCGGCAGATGGCTGTAGGCAGCGGTCACCGAGCAGAAGATATGTAATTCGCCAGAGAGCGACGGCCCTTGCTGATCGATGGTGTGGCGCAACTGCTGATACTGCAACAGCGTTTGCTGGGCGAAAACGCGCAGCTCTTCGCCCGCTTCAGTCAGCGTCACCGTGCGGTTATCGCGCACAAACAGCGGCTGACCGAGATCTTCTTCCAGGCGCTGAATCTGCCGTGAGAGCGTGGATGGGCTAACGTGCATCGCCCGCGCGCTGCGGCCAAAATGGCGGCTTTCCGCCAGATGCAGGAAGGTTTTCAGATCGCGTAAATCCACAGGGACAGCCCTCGATGTTGACGTTGCAAAAATTGCAA
>OGGR01001139.1_pt1 | contig 10967 bp, 8 predicted proteins | sample 1571321 | NCBI WGS metagenome assembly OGGR01 (sample SAMEA2582048, study PRJEB24529) | metagenome | biome: Human gut stool | place: China | collected 2011 | reverse complement strand
CAACAATCAGATTAGGTTTCACCTCTTCGAAAGCCTGGAAAATGATTTTCGGACTTGGCATACGGGTCAGGAAGTAGATGTGACATCCTACGGAGAACTCATAAAGAAATTCGAAAGCCAGTCCGTACATGTGCGCCATAGGAAGCATGGATACAATCTTGTCTCCGGCTTCCAACTCCAATACTTCAAATGCAAATTTAGTATTCGACCACAAACTACGATAGGGGAGCATTACTCCTTTTGAATAACTGGTCGTTCCGGAAGTATAATTGATAACGGCTAATTCTTCGGGTTCGTCTTTGTGGTATTCGATATGTTCTCTACGGAAATTTTTCGGATATTTTTTGCCGAACATTTCATTCAAATGTTCGCGTGCGTGAGTTAACCGTTCACTACGGGATACCAGCAGGGTGAAGTCATTCATCATCAGGATACCTTCGAGTAGTGGCATTGCCGATTCGTTCAGGTTTTCCCATACCATATCTCCTACAAACAGCAGTTTGGCTTCGGAATGGTTGACGATATTGTGTACATTGTCTGCTTTAAACTCGTGGAGAATAGGAACGATTACTGCTCCGTACGTCAGTGTAGCAAGGAAAGTTACTCCCCAATGGGAGCTGTTTCTTCCGCATACGGCAATCTTATCTCCTTTGCGGATTCCACTTTCCTCAAAAATTATATGGAGTTTTTCGATTTTGCGGGCTACATCTTTATACTGAAGGGTGGCTCCCTTGTAATCTGTCAGGGCATCCAAATCCCAATTGTTCTTGATACTATTTTCAATGTAAGCTATAAAACTCTTTTTCATTGTTTTTGCACATTTGGTATTAAATTGTGCAAATATAGTAATTAAATTAAGAATGAAGAATTAAGAATGAAGAATTTTTGGAAATGGGGAGTCTTGGGGTAATAAGGGACTAAGATGTGGAAGTATGGGAAAAGTGTTGGGAAGTATAGGGGAAACACTTGTGCCACGCCTTTGGCACAAGTGTTTCCGGCCTGTGGCACGATTGTTCCTTACAGATGACATTACTGTTCTCTCTATAAGAAAGGGAAGTTATCAATGCTTGTTAGGGTCGATAAGAATGCATGGTAATGTCATTAACAATGCTTGTTAAGACAGTTCACAATGCATGTCGCAGTCATTAACATGGATTAATCCGAAAAACCGGTTGTTTTCAGTCTGTTTCTTTCTAATTCAGCCCCAATGCGGATAGTTCTTTTTGAATTTATTTCAAGTACCATTCGTACATTCTCCGTACTCCTTCCTCTATTTCTATTTTGTGATGCCATCCCAAAGAGTGTAGTTTGGACGGATCGGTCAGTTTGCGCATAGTGCCGTCCGGTTTGCTGCTGTCGAAGGTTAGTTTGCCTTGATAGCCTACCGTTTCTACAATTTGTTCGGCGAGTTGGCGGATGGTGATTTCCTTTCCCGTTCCGATGTTGATATGGCAGTTGCGGATATCCTTGTCACCTTCTTTGTAGGTATCTTTGAAGTCCACGTGTTCCATTACGAATACACTGGCGTCGGCCATTTCTTCGCTCCAGAGAAACTCGCGCAGGGGAGTTCCCGTGCCCCACAGAGTCACTTCCGTTTCGCTGATACCGTATTTGCGGAGGATATTCAGAATGTCCGCCTTGGGGCTGTCGCCATTGACGCCTTCTACAGGACGTTGGTTCATATCTTTGCGGACAGCTTCCCAGTCTCCTTCCTTCAGACAGTGCGCAAGATGAATCTTACGGATCATGGCAGGCAGGACATGGCTGCGTTCCAAGTCAAAATTATCATTCGGACCGTATAAGTTGGTCGGCATCACGGCGATGTAATTCGTGCCGTATTGCAGGTTGAAGCTCTCGCACATTTTCAGTCCGGTGATCTTGGCGATGGCGTATGGCTCATTTGTGTATTCCAGTGGTGAAGTCAGCAGGACTTCTTCTTTCATCGGCTGTTCGGTGTCACGCGGATAGATGCAGGTGCTGCCCAGAAACAGCAGTTTCCGGACGTTATGACGGAAACTTTCACCGATGACGTTCTGCTGTATTTGCAGGTTCTTATAAATGAAGTCGGCACGATAAATACTGTTTGCCATGATGCCGCCTACGAATGCAGCAGCCAGAAACACATACTCCGGTTGCTCTTCGTCGAAAAAACGGCGGACAGCTACACCGTCGAGCAAATCCAGTTCTTGATGCGTACGCCCGATCAGATTGGTATATCCCTTATCCTGTAAATTCTTCCAGATAGCAGAACCCACCAAACCGTGATGCCCTGCTACATAGATTTTAGCATTCTTTTCCATGATTAAGTATCATATATGAACACGGATTACTCCGGTTATGCGCATCTTCTGTAAAAAAAGAAGATCGTTTAATCGGCGTAATCCGCGTTCGGTTTGAGGTCTGTTAGTGCTTGGTAGCGATCATTCTTTTTACTTTCTCCATGTCATGGCGCACCATGATGCTTACCAGTTCTTCGAACGATGTCTTCCTTGGGTTCCATCCCAGCAATGTCCGGGCTTTGGTAGGGTCTCCTAACAGTTGTTCCACTTCTGCCGGACGGAAATATTTGGGATCAACCTCTACCAATACTTTTCCGGTAGCCACGTCGATACCCTTTTCGTCCACGCCTTCACCTTCCCAACGAAGTTCGATGCCTGCCTCCTTGAATGCTAGTGCGGCAAATTCGCGTACGGTGTGCATCTCTCCGGTGGCGATTACGAAATCTTCCGGAACGTTATGCTGAAGAATCAGCCACATACATTCCACGTAATCTTTCGCATATCCCCAGTCACGGCGGGCATCCAGATTACCTAAATACAGCTTGTCCTGCTCGCCTTGCGCGATACGTGCGGCAGCGAGAGAAATCTTGCGGGTAACGAATGTTTCGCCACGACGTTCGCTTTCGTGATTGAACAAGATGCCGTTAACGGCAAACATGCCATAGCTTTCGCGGTAGTTCTTGGTGATCCAGAAACCGTACTGCTTTGCCACTCCGTAGGGAGAACGGGGATAGAACGGAGTCGTCTCCTTCTGTGGAACTTCCTGCACCTTGCCGAAAAGCTCGGAGGTGGAAGCCTGATATATCCTTGTTTTCTTTTCCAGTCCCAGGATGCGTACGGCTTCGAGCATACGCAGTGTGCCGATAGCGTCCGCTTCGGCAGTATATTCGGGCACATCGAACGATACCTTCACATGACTCTGCGCTGCCAGATTGTAGATTTCATCCGGTTGCACCTGCTGTATGATGCGGATCAGTGAGCTGGAGTCCGTCATATCGCCGTAGTGCAGGTTGATGGTACGTTTCTGTTTCATGTCGCGTACCCATTCGTCAAAATACAAATGTTCGATACGTCCGGTATTGAATGAGGAAGAACGACGGAGGATACCGTGTACTTCGTAACCTTTTTGCAAGAGAAATTCGGCAAGATAAGAACCATCCTGTCCGGTGATGCCTGATATAAGGGCTGTTTTCATATTCCTTTATTTTTTATTTGAAGATACGGGGGACAAATTTCGTTATTTTATGCTGTATATGCAAACCAAGTCTGTTTTATTTTCCCGTCCCTTTTCCCATCACTTTGTCTATGATCAGTGCGATGGCTCCGTCGCCCGTCACGTTGCAGGCAGTTCCGAAACTGTCCATGGCGATGTAGAGTGCGATCATCAGCGCCTGTGCCGACTCGTCGAAGCCGAGCATCGATTGCAGGATACCGAGTGCCGCCATGATGGCTCCTCCCGGAACGCCCGGTGCGGCTACCATCGTGATGCCCAGCATAAAGATGAATCCGGCAAATAGCGGGAAGTCGAACGGCATTCCCTGCATCATCATCAGTGCCAGTGCGCAGGCCACGATTTTAAGCGTGCTGCCGGACAGGTGAATGGTGGCGCAGAGCGGAATCACGAATCCTGCAATGTCGGCGGATACTCCGTTCTTCTTCGTCTGCTCCAGCGTCACCGGAATGGTGGCGGCGGACGATTGCGTGCCCAATGCGGTGAAATAGGCCGGCATCATCCTGCCCAGCAACCGGAACGGATTCTTACGGACAAAGAGTGCTGCAATGGAATACTGAAAGACGAGCAGGAAGATATGTAACAGAAAGATAACTCCGATGATTTTGATAAAGACCATCAGAATGGCATATACTTGTCCGGAATGAGTCATATTCAGGAAAATGCCGAAGATGTAAAGCGGCAGTAAAGGCAGGATGACCGCACTGATCATGCGTACGATGATTTCCTGAAAATCCCGTGCTACACTCTTCAGAGCATCGCTGTGCAGTGCCGCCAGTCCCAATCCCAGTGTGAAGGCAAGGATCAATGCCGTCATGACATTCATCAGCGGAGGGATGGATACGGAGAAGTAGGGGAGAATGCCGTGCGCTTCGCTGACTTCTTCGAGCGGCGCGCCCACTTCGATGAGCGAGGGGAACACGGTGACACCGGTGAAGTAGGACAGGAAGCCGGAGAAGAGCGTCGCACCGTAAGCGATGAGGGCGGTGACAAGCAGCATCTTTCCCGCACCTTTGCCGATGTCGGCAATGGCTACGGTGACCAGTCCGACGATAATGAGCGGGATGGAGAAGTTAAGAAATTCACTGAAAATTCCGTTGAACGTAACGAATATTCGTACCAGCGGAGCCGGAAAAATAGTGCCAATGGCAATCCCCAAGATGATAGCAATAATGATGCGTGGCAGCAGGCCGATCTTGATTTTCTTCATTCTGATAGTTATTTGTTGACCACAAAAATAGTATTTTAATCCAAAACTAGCGAACAAATGTGCTTTTCAAGTGTTTCTTACATAAACAATATTTTAAAATATATAAGATATGGCAAATCAGAATAAAACAGATATCGGGTTGATCGGTCTGGCAGTGATGGGTGAGAACCTTGCTTTGAATATGGAAAGCAAGGGCTGGCACGTCTCTGTTTATAATCGTACCGTCCCCGGAGTGGAAGAAGGAGTAGTAGACCGCTTTATGAATGGTCGTGCTAAAGGTAAAAACATTGAAGGTTTTACAGATATAAAGGCTTTTGTGGAATCAATCGCCACCCCTCGCAAGATTATGATGATGGTACGTGCCGGCAGTCCGGTAGACGAACTGATGGATCAGCTTTTCCCTTTGCTTTCTCCCGGAGATATTCTGATTGACGGTGGTAATTCTAATTACGAAGATACCAATCGCCGTGTAAAATTAGCAGAATCGAAAGGCTTCTTGTTTGTAGGAAGCGGAGTGTCGGGCGGTGAGGAAGGTGCGTTGAACGGTGCTTCCATCATGCCCGGAGGATCGGAGAAAGCGTGGCCGGAAGTGAAGCCTGTCTTGCAGAGCATTGCGGCGAAAGCGCCGGACGGAACTCCCTGTTGCCAGTGGGTAGGCCCTGCCGGGTCGGGACATTTTGTGAAGATGATTCACAACGGTATCGAATACGGTGATATGCAGTTGATTGCCGAGGCTTACTGGGTGATGAAGAATCTCATTGATCTGACGAACGAGGAGATGGCGGACGTTTTTGCCCGTTGGAATGAAGGGAAGTTGCGCAGTTATCTGATTGAGATTACTTCTAATATTTTGCGTCACAAGGATAAATCCGGTGGGTATCTGATCGATAAGATTCTCGATGCTGCCGGACAGAAGGGGACGGGAAAGTGGTCTGTCATCAATGCGATGGAGTTGGGGATGCCGTTGGGCTTGATTGCCACGGCGGTGTTCGAACGCAGTCTCTCGGCTCAGAAGGAGTTGCGTCATCTGGCTTCCAAGCAGTTCTTGTGCAAGCATACATTGCCTGTATATAATAAGGCGGAATTGGTGAAGGAGATATTTTCTGCGCTTTACGCTTCCAAGCTGGTGTCGTATGCGCAGGGCTTTGCTGTGTTGCAGCGGGCTTCTGATGCTTTCGGATGGAATCTGGATTTGGCTTCCATTGCCCGTATGTGGCGTGGGGGATGTATCATCCGCAGTATTTTCCTGAATGATATTGCTGCGGCATTTGAGGCAAAAGAAAAGCCTAAACATCTGCTGCTGGCCCCTTATTTTGAAGAAGAGATCAAAGGTCTGTTGTCCGGCTGGAAGAACCTGGTGGCACAAGCCATGCGTGAGGAACTGCCTGTTCCGGCTTTCTCTTCGGCTTTGAATTATTTTTATTCGCTGACTTCTGACAATTTACCTGCTAATCTGGTGCAGGCGCAACGTGATTATTTCGGTGCGCATACGTTTGAGAGGAAGGATGAGTTGCGCGGACAGTTCTTTCATGAGAATTGGACGGGACACGGAGGGGAGACGAAGTCGGGGACTTATAATGTCTGAGTACTTTTCTTTTGCCTTGATGCAAAAGAAAGGTACCAAAAGAAAAAATCAAGGCTGCACCTACGGAGCTACTCCGGCCGCATCTCCGGCTAAAGGGCAGGAACTCGCTCCGCTCAAACAGCCTGCCCTTCTTCACGCCGGAGATACAGCCTCCGCTTGACGCTCCTTCGGTGAGGCCGGGAGACCGTTCGGATGGTAAGTTGTAGGTGGGGGTAGTAGTGGGTGTGTGGGTGATTATGCGTTAGGGCGGTTGGTTGAGATTGGTCGGTTTGTCGGTTGGTTGAGGCTGGTCGGTTTAGGTGCGGTGATGGATGGATAAAAGGTAAAAAGTTAAAAATACGACGATGGATAAATTTGCAATGATTATTTTTGGTGCTTCGGGCGACTTGACTAAACGTAAGTTGATGCCCGCATTGTACTCTCTGTATCGGGATAAACGGCTGACGGGGAGTTTTACTGTTCTGGGAATTGGGCGTACTGTCTATTCTGATGAAGATTACCGTTCATATATACTTGGGGAGTTGCAGCAGTTTGTAAAGGCTGAAGAGCAGAATTTGGAGCTGATGTCTTCTTTTGTTTCTCATTTGTATTATTTGCCGATGGATCCTGCGAAAGTGGAGGGATATTCGCAGTTGCGGGAGCGTTTGGTAGAGCTTACGAAGGAGGTCGATCCGGATAATTTGTTGTTCTATCTGGCTACTCCGCCTTCGCTGTATGGGGTGGTGCCTTTGCATTTGAAGGCGGCCGGGCTGAATACTCCTCATTCTCGTATTATTGTTGAGAAGCCATTCGGGTATGATCTGGAGTCGGCGCTTGAGTTGAATAAGATTTACTCTTCTGTGTTTGATGAGCATCAGATTTATCGTATCGATCATTTTCTAGGCAAGGAGACAGCGCAGAATGTGCTTGCTTTCCGTTTCGCCAATGGTATTTTTGAGCCGTTATGGAATCGTAATTATATTGATTATGTGGAGATTACTGCTGTAGAGAATCTGGGTATTGAGCAGCGCGGAGGTTTTTACGAGACGGCGGGGGCTTTGCGGGATATGGTGCAGAATCACCTGATTCAGCTCGTAGCTCTTACGGCTATGGAGCCGCCGGCGGTATTCAATGCGGATAATTTCCGGAATGAGGTAGTGAAGGTTTATGAGTCGCTGACTCCGCTTACGGAGACGGACTTGAATGAACATATCGTTCGCGGACAATATACGGCTTCGGGCAATAAGAAGGGGTATCGTGAGGAAAAGGGAGTGGCTCCCGACTCGCGAACGGAGACTTATATTGCGATGAAGCTGGGCATCAGTAACTGGCGTTGGAGCGGGGTACCGTTCTACATCCGTACCGGTAAGCAGATGCCGACGAAGGTGACGGAAATTGTCGTTCACTTCCGCGAGACGCCCCATCAGATGTTCCGCTGTTCCGGCGGTAATTGTCCGAGGGCTAATAAGTTGGTCCTTCGTTTGCAACCAAACGAGGGTATTGTGCTGAAGATCGGAATGAAGGTTCCGGGTGCAGGTTTCGAAGTCCGTCAGGTGACGATGGATTTCAGTTATGCACAGTTGGGCGGCGTGCCGAGTGGTGACGCTTATGCCCGTCTGATTGATGACTGCATTCAAGGAGATCCGACCTTATTTACTCGAAGTGATGCTGTAGAGGCTTCCTGGAACTTCTTTGATCCGGTCTTACGTTATTGGAAAGATAATCCGGACGCACCTTTGTACGGCTATCCGGCAGGTACGTGGGGACCTCTCGAAAGTGAAGCTATGATGCACGAGCATGGGGCAGACTGGACCAATCCGTGTAAGAATTTAACAAATACAGACCAATATTGCGAACTATGAAACTATCTGTTTTCCCGTCGTCTATGGAGACAGCCCGTTCGTTGATATTCCACCTGGTGGATATCATGAATGCTGAACCGGACAAAACGTTCAACATAGCAGTGAGTGGTGGCAGCACTCCCGCCTTGATGTTTGATTTATGGGCAAATGAATACGCTGATATTACTCCTTGGAAGCGTATGAAACTTTATTGGGTAGACGAACGTTGCGTTCCTCCCGAAGATTCTGATAGTAATTATGGAATGATGCGTTCCCTGCTTTTGGGGATAGTGCCCATTCCTTACGAAAATGTATACCGCATTCGCGGTGAAGAGAAACCGGCAAAAGAAGCAGCCCGCTATTCCGAACTTGTCAGCCGGCAGGTGCCCAAGAAGAATGGCTGGCCCGAATTTGACATTGTGCTGTTGGGAGCGGGAGATGACGGACATACTTCCTCTATCTTCCCCGGACAGGAGGCTTTGCTCTCTTCCGACCAGATTTATGTGACCAGCACTCATCCCCGCAACGGACAGAAACGCATTGCAATGACCGGATTCCCGATTCTGACTGCCCGCCTTGTTATTTTTCTGATTACCGGAAAAGCGAAGGCGGAAGTGGTGGAAGAAATCTGCCACTCGGGAGATACGGGACCGGCGGCTTATATAGCGCATCATGCGGAGAATGTCGAACTCTTTATGGATGCCGGAGCCGCGATGTATGTGCGGAATGACTGAAAAGAGAGAGACAATATAAAGACAAAGTATATTATATATAAGAAGAGAGAGTAACATTGGAGAAGAGAGAAGCTCACGGGGTCGAAGCCGGGAGCTTCTTGCCTATGTAGCCATTCGGTTTTGATTCGGTTTTATCACCGGATATATCTTATGGGCGAAACTAAAAAACTAAAATTAAAAGAATATGAATCCATTTCAAAATTCGTTCGGCGGTCATATCCCACAGGATGTGGCCGGAAAACAGGGAGAGAATGTAATATTTATAGTCTATGTGCCAATTTCTCGGCAATGATCCGTAGTATGCGCAATCGTTTTCCTGATACGCAATTCAGTTGCACGATGGGATTTGGGGCTGATGCGTGGACGCGGCTTTTCCCCGATAAGGGTAAACCGAAAGAGTTGAGTACTTTCTCCGAGATAAAAGGGGAGAAGTATACAGCTGTTTCCACTCCCGGTGATTTGTTGTTCCATATTCGGGCGAAGCAGATGGGGCTGTGTTTCGAGTTTGCTTCTATCCTTGATGAGAAGCTTAAAGGGGCTGTGGTGTCTGTTGATGAGACGCATGGATTTCGCTATATGGATGGTAAGGCGATTATCGGCTTTGTGGACGGTACGGAGAATCCTGCCGTGGATGAAGACCCCTATCGTTTCGCGGTAATAGGCGATGAGGACCCCGAGTTTATGGGCGGAAGTTATGTATTTGTGCAAAAATACATTCATGATATGGTGGCATGGAATGCGCTTCCAGTGGAAGAGCAAGAGAAAGTCATCGGTCGCCGTAAATTCAACGATGTTGAGCTATCAGATGAGGAAAAACCGAAGAACGCCCATAACGCCGTGACGAACATCGGAGACGATCTGAAAATAGTCCGTGCTAACATGCCATTCGCCCATACCTCCAAAGGTGAATACGGTACCTATTTTATCGCCTATGCCAGCACGTTCAGCACCACCCGACGAATGCTGGAGAATATGTTCGTCGGTGATCCTGTAGGCAATACGGATCGTCTGCTGGACTTCAGCACGCCGATAACGGGAACTCTTTTCTTCGTTCCGTCGTATGAGTTGCTTGATAAGTTAGGGGAATAATTATTTATCCATCCTTAACTGTTTAGTTAACAGACTTCCACAGTGCCAATCATTTTCCATATCGTGGCACGGCTGTGCCATCAGCGTGGCATAGCTGTGCCTTCCTTATGGCAATGGTGTGCCATTGAGATGGCACAGTCGTGCCATTATGATGTGCTTATCTTTTAATGAAAGGCTTGTTGACTGATAAGGTTGGAGTTACGGATAACAGAAGTAAACCGCCTATTATCAATACTTCAAATATCCATAGCGGTTATATAGTGTTGGGAGTGTAGACGCGTGTTGTATGTCGTTTGCGGATTTCAACCCGGATTTATGAAGTTAACTTACTTTGCCGTTGAAGCTAACTTACTTTGAAATGTTAGTTAACTGGTAACTTTCTACCTAAAAAAGCCATTTGGCAATGTACCTAATCTTTTTTGCGCTATAAAAGTATTTTGTAAGGTCATTCCGTAGACTTTAGGGTAGTAGTCTTCGTACTGTTTGATGGATCGCCATCTTGATTTTTTCCTTAATAATCAATTATAATTAAAGAATATATCATATATTTGCCTAGCTAGTAATTAAGACAGAAAAGCAAAAGGTAAAAGCGTAGGTTTTTATCTACTTATCCTTTCTTTGTTGCGTGCGATATTTGTGCGAGTTGACAAAAATCGGCCAAATTTTTCGAGACACTCAATGCACAGAGAAAGCCCCGCAGCCCTTTATTAGATATACGTGTTATCTATGCTACTGTATAGTATAGATAGATTATTGTATACAGATAAGGGGGGCGTGCGGCTGACTTTATTGAGTGTTGAGGCTTGGCCGAGCCTTTGTCAACAATATTTTCAGCCAATCGCCCTTTCTTTATTTTATAATGAAAGGCCAGCTCTTCAATATAACGCCAAATAACGCCCTTTTTAAAGATAAATAGTATAAGTTTTACTTTAATCAAATAGTTATGCCTGAGTTTATTACTCTTGAAGAAGCCGCTCGTATCACCGGCTTTCCATCTGAAGAAATCCAGCAATGGGCGA
>OGGR01001126.1_pt1 | contig 11047 bp, 10 predicted proteins | sample 1571321 | NCBI WGS metagenome assembly OGGR01 (sample SAMEA2582048, study PRJEB24529) | metagenome | biome: Human gut stool | place: China | collected 2011 | reverse complement strand
TTGTATGTGCTGTTAAGTTGACTCGTGCAGCAAGAGGTGCAGCAGCAGCCGCTGGAAAGTAATTTGAGATTATCCCTGTAAAGAGATATAGCAAAACGCAGATTAATGCAGATTAAAGCAGATGTTCAGTCTGCATTAGTTTGCGTTAATCTGCGTTTCTCTTTTCATATTCACGAACTGTTTTTTACGAAAAAACAATGATTAAATATCTAATTGTCGGACTAGGAAACATTGGACCCGAATATCATGAAACCCGGCACAATATTGGTTTCATGACAGTAGAGGCATTGGCAAGAATCAACAATGCTCCTCCCTTTATTGACGGACGCTACGGATTTACCACTAGTTTTTCGATCAAAGGACGCCAGTTAATCCTGCTCAAACCGTCAACTTTCATGAACCTGAGCGGACTGGCTGTTCGCTATTGGATGCAAAAAGAAAACATCCCATTGGAAAATGTGTTAATAGTAGTAGATGATTTGGCTCTCCCCTTCGGTACTCTGCGTCTGAAAGGAAAAGGAAGTGACGCCGGACATAATGGTCTGAAGCACATAGCAGCCATTTTAGGAACTCAAAACTATGCCCGTTTACGCTTTGGTATCGGAAATGACTTCCCCAAAGGCGGACAAATTGATTATGTACTCGGACACTTTACTGACGAAGATCGCAAGACAATGGATGAAAGACTGGAAACTGCCGGAGAAATCATTAAAAGTTTCTGTCTGGCAGGTATTGATATTACCATGAACCAGTTCAATAAGAAATAGGAGTATTTACAATTGATTATTTCACAGCGTATATATGCAAACGGTCAGTAAGTACTCCACCATGACACATGGTACACTGTTAATTAATAAATTATCAACATATGGCAGAAGCAAGAATAGATAAATGGATGTGGGCTGTTCGTATTTTCAAGACACGCACAATTGCCGCCGAAGCCTGCAAGATGAACCGTGTCACTATCAACGGAGCATACGTAAAGGCATCTCGCATGATAAAGCCGGGTGATGTGGTTCAAGTTAAGAAACCGCCTATCACCTATTCATTCAAAGTGTTGCAAGCTATCGAAAAACGAGTAGGTGCCAAACTTGTACCCGATGTAATGGAAAACGTTACCACTCCCGACCAATACGAACTATTGGAAATGAGTAAAATCAGCGGATTCATTGATCGCGCACGGGGAACCGGACGTCCAACCAAAAAAGACCGCAGAAGTCTGGAGGAATTCACAGCTCCGGAATTTATGGATGATTTTGATTTCGACTTTGATTTCGACGAAGATAAGTAAATAATGAACGGTGAATAAACTTATAGCATGAAGTTACAAGTTTATTCACCGTTCACTATTTTACCAACTATTGGTTAGAGATTTGCTTTCACAGCATCAATTAGTTCCTGATATTCAGCATCGGTCAAATAAACTTTTCCCGGATTCATCTGGAATATACCACCATAATCAGGTCCGTCTACATATTTCGGAGCCAGATGGAAATGCAGATGAGATAATTTATCTGAGTAAGCACCATAGTTGATCTTTTCCGGCTGGAAAGCTTTCTGCATTGCACGGGTAACACGTGCCACATCAGCCATAAATGCATTACGGTCTTCATCGCTCAATTCGTTCAAATCATTTACGTGATCCTTGTAAGCAACGAGGCAACGCCCCCGATAAGTTTGCTCTTTAAACAAAAACACACGTGATACACTAAGCTGCGCAATCTCAATCATCAGATTATGCAAAGTTTCATTGTTCTGGCAATACAGACATTCTTTTGGATCACTCTTCATGATATTCTTATTTTTATGTTTTGACAAAGCAAAAATAGTCGTTCTGCTTTTATTTCACCTGTATTTTTTCGTTTTTTTGATCGACTAATTGGTACACGTTCTCTTTTTCACCAACAACCCACACTACATCCCCCTCTTCGAACGGTGCATTTACATCCGGCACCATCAGAGTTCCATCTTCCCGTTCCACACCGGCTATCATACAATGATACTTATCCCGTATACCCGATTCACGGATTGTTTTACCCAGAAAAACGGAGTCTGCATCAATAATAAACTGCTTCAAAGTCATCTCTCCCTTCTCATACATCTCCCAGTCTATCTTCGCACCACTTTGCATGGCACTGCTAAATACATTCAATTGTTCGTCCGTTCCTATTACCTGTATCTTGTCCATAGGAAAAAGACGCACCGAGCCACCGGGAATATTAATCCTTCTCTTCCCTCGCAGGATAGAAGCGATATGAATGCCATATTTCTTTCCCAGATTTAGTTCCATCAACGTTTTTCCCGCCCAAATGGATTCCCCCGGAATCTCCAAATCCGCCAAATGCAGATCATGCGATAACAGACGTCCGGCATATTCGGGTTTCTTCTCTCCCAAATATTCCGCACGCACCTCCCTGGAACGCAGATTTTGAAAGAAACGCCGTTCTATCAATATAGATTGCTTTTTCAAACGACGCGACCATACCATCAACAGGACTGCAAGCACAGCTACTCCAATAATCAATCCAATAGATGCCTTAAACAATCCCGATATCACAAAAATAACAAATAACGCCGCAATCATAATACGTATGACAATAGTAGACACCAATGGTGCACGATTGGCACGGTTATCATGCCACAGGGTCATAAATTCCACCGAATGGTTTTTCTTCACCATGATAGCACGCAGGAAAGGCGAAATGCAAAGGATAATAAAGACAGCCCCCAATAATGACGCCCAGAAATGAGGCAGGTTCTCCTTAAAGAATGGGACGACAAAACGGAAAGACAGTGCAATAATGGATATACTGACTATTGAATATACCACAGTTATGCGTACCATTGCCAGCAACAGCTTCTTCCACAAATTCTCATGATTAAGTACTGTTTGCGAGCCCGAAGAATAACGCATTAAGAACTTTCGCCAGGAAGCGGGTAAATGAGCATCCACAAAAGAAGAAGCCGGTTCAGCCAGACGAATCATATAAGGAGTCAGGAAAGTGGTTATCACAGAAACTGCTACCACTATCGGATATAAGAAATCGCTCGTCACGTGCAGAGATACACCCAATGAAGCTATAATAAATGCGAATTCACCAATCTGAGTCAAACTGAAACCGCACTGCATAGCCGTCTTCAAGGGTTTGCCGGAAAGAATCACGCCGAATGTTCCGAAGGTGGCCTGCCCCAGAATAACTGCAATTGTAATTACAATGATAGGTATTGCATATTCAATAATCATCGCAGGATCGACCATCATCCCTACCGATACAAAGAAAATTGCGCCAAAAAGATCTTTCACCGGTTTCACCAACCGGTCGATAGATTCCGCTTCGATTGTTTCTGCCAGAATAGATCCCATGATAAACGCACCGAATGCAGCAGAGAACCCTGTATTGGCTGCCATCACTACCATACCGAAACACAGTGCCAATGATACGATAAGCAGAGTTTCCTCTCCCATCAGTTTCCTGCAACGCTTCAAAAACTCCGGAATCAGATAGATGCCTACTACAAACCACAAAATAAGAAAGAACAGCAGTTTACCAATACTCTCCAGCATCTCGGTGCCTTCAAAGTTATGGCTTACCGCCATCGTAGAAAGCATCACCATCAATACAATAGCCAGTATATCCTCCAGAATCAGAATACTCAGTACAAGCCCGGTGAACTGCTTCTTCCTCAGTCCCAAGTCATCGAACGCCTTATAAATAATAGTAGTAGAAGACATCGCAATCATACCACCTAGAAACAGACTGTCCATCCGATGCCAGCCGAATCCCATACCGACACCTATCCCCAGCAATATCATACAAAAGATGATGGTGCAGGCAGCGATGATAGCAGAACCTCCGACTTTTACGATTTTCTTAAAACTGAACTCCAGACCAAGAGCAAACAACAAGAAGATAACACCAATATCCGCCCATGTCTTAATGTTGGCAGTATCCATTACTGATGGTGTATAAGGCATGTGCGGACTTGCCAGAAAACCGGCAACCACATATCCCAACACCAAAGGTTGCTTTAACTTCTTAAACAACAAAGTCATAACGCCGGCACAGATCAATATCAGCGCAAGATCGGCAATGAGTGTAGGTAATTGAGACATTGTTTCATCGTATTTGGTGACAAAATTAAAATAAATCTATCGTATAAACAACAGATTCACGGATATGTTTCACATCAACCATCATAAAATGATTTAGCCCCGGATAGTATCAAAACCTATCCGGGGCTAAAAATTCTATAAACTCAAGATTTATTTTCTAAAAGGTGGCTTCACCACTATTGCCTTCAATTTACGTCCACGCATATCAATACAGATCTCCGTACCTGCCTTGGCATATTCCGGTTTCACATATCCCATGCCAATACCAATCTTGCGGGTGGGGGACATTGTTCCGGAAGTCACCACGCCTATACCTTCCCCTTCCCCATTCACGAGTTCATAGCCGTGACGAGGAATGCCGCGGTCAATCATTTCAAAACCAACCAGTTTGCGGGTAGTTCCTTCTGCCTTCTGCTTTTCCAGCATCGGACGGTTGATGAACTCCTTACCTTCCACAAACTTAGTGATCCATCCCAATCCAGCTTCGATCGGTGAAGTCTTGTCATCCAGATCATTACCATACAGACAAAATCCCATTTCCAGACGAAGCGTATCACGGGCACCCAGTCCTACCGGCTTGATACCGAATTCTTCCCCCGCCTCAAATACAGCTTTCCATACCGCCTCGGCAGCATCCGGATAGAAATAAAGTTCAAAACCTCCGGCACCGGTATATCCGGTATTAGAGATAATCACATTCTCTTTCCCCGCAAACCGGCCAACGGTAAATGTATAATAAGGAATAGCCGACAGATTGATATCCGTCAACTTCTGCAAAGCAAGAATAGCCTTCGGCCCTTGAACAGCAAGCTGCGCCATATTATCGGAAGAATTCTCCAGCTCCGCCCCCTCCGTATTATGAGAAACACACCAGTTCCAGTCCTTTTCTATATTGGCCGCATTCACTACCAGCAGATATTTTTCCGGCTCGTAGCAATATACCAGCAAGTCATCTACAATTCCCCCTTCTTCATTAGGGAAGCAGGTATATTGTATCTTACCGGGAACAAGTGCCGCCACATTATTGGAAGTCACCTTCTGAAGAAAGGCTAACGCTTGCGGCCCTTTCACCCAGAATTCTCCCATATGGGATACATCAAATACCCCGACTGCATTACAAACAGTCAGATGTTCATCAATAATTCCAGAGTACTCGATAGGCATATTATAGCCTGCAAATTCGTGCATTTTAGCACCTAATGCAATGTGTTTCTCTGTAAACGGAGTGGTTTTCATTTTTTGTGTATTAAGTTTTAAGTAATAAATTGATATTCGTGGAATGTAATCACTTGGAAGCTACCAGTTCGGCAATCTTCACAATGACGTTCATTGCCTTCTCCATATTCTGAATAGGAACAAACTCATAACGTCCGTGGAAATTAAGACCGCCGGCAAAAATATTCGGGCAGGGTAAACCTTTGAATGAAAGCTGCGCTCCATCCGTACCGCCACGAATCGGCTTCACATTCGGCTTCACTCCTACCGCCTCCATGGCTGCGAAAGCAGTGTCGATGATGTGCATCACCGGTTCTATTTTCTCACGCATATTATAGTATTGGTCACGTAATTCAAGTGTAGCCGTACCTTCTCCATATTCGGTGTTGACCTGCGCAACCAGACGTTTTATTTCTTCCTTGCGTTTCTCAAACTTGGCACGGTCATGGTCGCGAATGATATAAGACACTGTACTTTGCTCTACATCTCCCTGAATACTGATCAGATGATAGAATCCTTCATACCCTTCAGTCTGCTCCGGTGTTTCCATGGATGGCAACATCGCGATAAACTGATTAGCGACACGAATCGAGTTTATCATCTTATTCTTTGCATATCCGGGGTGTACATTACGTCCTTTAAAAGTAATCTTTGCAGCGGCAGCATTGAAATTTTCAAACTCCAGTTCCCCTACTTCGCCACCATCCATCGTATACGCCCATTCGCAGCCAAACTTCCCGACATCGAACTTATGCGCACCTTCACCGATTTCCTCATCCGGATTGAATCCGATACGAATCTTTCCATGTTTGATTTCGGGATGTTCTTTCAGATAAACGATTGCCGATACAATCTCGGCAATTCCCGCTTTATCATCCGCACCAAGCAGCGTCTTGCCGTTTGTTACAATCAAATCCTCTCCTTTATGATCGAGCAGTTCCGGAAATTGTGCAGGAGAAAGAATGATATTTTCTTCGGCACAAAGCACTATATCCGTCCCATCGTAGTCTTTTACAATACGTGGAGTTACATCTTTTCCTGTCATATCGGGACTTGTGTCCATATGAGCGATAAACCCGATAGTGGGTACTTCTTTATCTATATTAGCAGGAAGCGTGGCAAAAAGATAGCCATGTTCATCCAAAGTAATATCTTCCAACCCCAAAGATTCCAATTCCGCTTTCAGATATTCGGCGAATACCATCTGTTTCGGAGTACTGGGAGTAAGCCCTGTTGATTCATCCGACTGTGTATCAAAGCTCACATACTTCAAAAATCTGTCTACTAAAGTCATATCTATTTTACGATTTAATGATTTGCAATTTACATTTTGATAGTTTATAGTGCCGTAAAGGTAAAAAAAGAGCCGTGAATTGACAAACAATTCACGGCTCTTTTTTCTCAGTATATTACTTAAAAGTGACTGCTACCATCAAAACAATGCGTACACACTTTACATTTCGGCAGCCCGATAGCTTCAATCAAAGTCTCAAGCGTGTTGAATTTCAATGAAGTCAGTCCGAAACGCTCGGCTATGATACTAACCATTTTCTCGTATTCGGGAGACCCCGTAGTGGCGTATTTCTCCAGATTCTTATTCTCATCGCCTTCCAGTTCTTTAATAATACGACGGGTAATCAACTCCAAAGCATTCTTAGAAGCCGAGAAACCCACAAACGGACAAGCATAGATCAACGGAGGGCAAGCGATACGCATATGTACCTCTTTCGCTCCATAATCATATAGAATCTTCACATTATCACGCAACTGTGTTCCACGCACAATCGAATCATCACAGAACAGCAGACGCTTTCCCTGAAGCATGGCACGATTCGGAATTAGCTTCATCTTTGCAACCAGCGAACGCATTTCCTGATTGCTGGGTGTGAAGCTACGAGGCCATGTCGGTGTATATTTTGAAATGGCACGATGATAAGGCACTCCTTTACCTTCCGCATAACCCAACGCCATACCTACTCCCGAATCAGGGATACCACAGGCACAATCCACTTCCGATTCGTCCTTCTGTCCCATCTTCATTCCACTGGTAAAACGGACTTCTTCTACATTTTTGCCCTCATAACAAGAGGTCGGGAAACCATAATACACCCAAAGGAAAGAGCAAATCTGCATTCCTTCATTCGGTTGGCGAAGCTGCTCGATATGATCGGGATACATGCGTACTATTTCCCCCGGTCCCAGATACTTTTCGATTTCATAATCCAGATTCGGGAAACTGGATGACTCGCTGGTAGCGGCATACGCACCATCTTTCTTGCCGATCACCACCGGAGTACGTCCCCATTGGTCACGAGCCGCGATAATGCTGCCATCCTCTGTCAGAATCAGCATAGAACAAGAACCCTTGATATGTTTGAATACGTTCTCGATACCTTCGGTGAAGGTTCTTCCTTGTATGATAAGCAGTGCGATGAGTTCCGTTTGATTGGTGTTGCTCGAACTAAGTTCAGCGAAGTTTAGCGACTGTGACGATGGCGAAGCGGCCGAGGTGGGAATTAATGATGATAGGTTGTGCGTCTGTATCGCTGATAATGCCTATGCCGGCATTGCCTTTAAATTTATCAAGCTCTCCTTCAAACTTGGATCGGAAATATGTACTTTCCAGATTGTGAATGGAGCGAATAAATCCTTTCTCCTGACTATAAGTCGCGAGTCCGCCCCGCTTTGTACCCAGATGTGAGTTATAATCTGTACCATAGAATAAATCAGTCACGCAACTCGATTTCGAGACTGTTCCGAAAAAACCTCCCATGTTGTTCTCTTTATTGATAATGTTTAAAAAAAGATGGCGCAAAAGTACAAAAAAGAATCCATCCGATAAAAAAAGCACTCCGCAAAGTTTTAATTTTCTTTGCGGAGTACTTCTAAATTTTATTAAAAATACAAAGAAGATTGAACAATCGTTTTAGCCGCGTCTCATTTCCATTTCTTAATTGATTTCCGGTCGGATGGAGCTGCTTCGATAAGACTCAATGCAAAACCACCGCTGCGTGCCAGCTTGACGGACATCTTTGTTTTATTCGTCACGATCCCTTTCTTTATCTGATAGGAAGTCGGATTCTTTTCGTAGTCAGCCTCTTTTCCATCGGCATAGAGGGTAGCCACATATTCTTTATCCGGTTCCAGAAAATCAAGAGTAAACGCGGCAATACGGGAGTTTTCGTCAGTAATACCGCCAACAAACCAATGATTGGTTCCTTTTGCTTTGCGGGCTACTGTAATATAATCACCCGGTTCGGCTTCCAGATATTTGCTGTCATCCCAGTCCAAGGCTACATCTTTAATAAACTGGAAAGCATCCGGATAACGCTCATAACTTTCCGGCAAATCGGCAGCCATCTGCAAAGGACTGTACATTGTTACGTAAAGAGCCAGTTGTTTCGCCAGAGTAGTACGTACAACGCTATGCTTCCCTTCCAGAAAAGAAATTCTCGTGTCGAAGATACCCGGTGTATAATCCATCGGGCCGCCGATCTGCCGAGTGAATGGAAGCAAAGTAGTATGAAAAGGTTTATTGCCGGCAAAAGCTTCATATTCCGTTCCCCGTGCCGATTCATTGCCGATCAGGTTGGGATAAGTACGGCACAATCCAGTAGGACGTACAGCTTCGTGCGCATTCACACAGATTTTATAATCAGCGGCTTTCGTCACGGCATATAGATAATGGTTGTTCATCCATTGTCCATAGTGATGTTCGCCCCGAGGAATGATATTGCCAACATAACCACTTTTCACGGCATTATATCCGTTGTCAACCATAAATTGGTAGGCTGTATCCAGATGGCGTTCGTAGTTACGCACGGAGGCAGATGTTTCATGATGCATCATCAGCTTCACCCCTTTCTCTTTGGCATATGCGTTCAGCATCTTCACGTCGAAATCCGGATAGGGAGTGACGAAATCAAACACATAATCTTTTGATTTGCCGAACCAATCTTCCCAGCCTTCATTCCAGCCTTCTACCAATACCTGATCGAAACCATGCTGCGCTGCAAAGTCGATATAACGTTTTACTTTGTCATTGTTGGCAGCATGACGTCCGTTAGGGCTTGTCTTTGAGTAATCCGTCTGTCCGAGTTTGACGGAATAAACATCATCTGTATATGCCCAACTGCTTTTTCCGGTAATCATCTCCCACCACACACCGATATACTTCACCGGTTTAATCCAAGAAACATCTTGATAAGCACATGGTTCGTTCAGATTCAAGGTTAGTTTGGAAGCAAGGATATCGCGTGCATCATCGCTCACAATCACCGTACGCCACGGAGACTGACAGGGTGTCTGCATATAACCTTTATCTCCCATTGCATCCGGTGTCAGCCATGATTCAAAAATCAGTTTTTTGTCATCAAGATTGAGATGCATGCAGGAATAATCTACCAAAGCGGCTTCGTGCAGGTTAATATACAGACCGTCGGCTGTTTTCATTTGCAGAGATGTCTGCACGCCTGTTGGTGAAAAAGACGTTTGAGAAGCATTGTCGGTAATAGCCCCTTTCATCAGTCCACGGATTTCTGTTAGTCTGGATTCTGTGTAATCATATTCCTGGGTATCATAATCTCCCGGAATCCAAAAGGCAGTATGGTCACCCGTCATGGCAAACTGCGAATGTTCTTCCTTAATAACAAAATAATTCAGATTCTTCTGCTGCGGAAATTCATAGCGGAAACCTAATCCATCATTGTAAAGCCGGAAACGGATGATCATATTCCGGTCCTGCGCCTTCTGATTCAGTGTGACAGCCATTTCATTATAATGATTGCGAATGGATTTCACTTCTCCCCACACCGGCTCCCAAGTTTCGTCGAAGGTGGAAGTTTTTGTATCGATGCACGCAAACCCATTCATCAGTCCCGGATCATTCTTCAACTCAAGTCCCAACTTTGATGGTTTAATCACTCCCTTTCCTTTATAAGTAAGTTCGTATACCGGTTCTCCCTGAACATTGACCGAAAAATCCAGTTTTAATTGTCCGTCAGGAGAAGTGATACTTTCTGCCATTGCCGTTGCACCCATAGAAAAAGAGAGTAACAGACAGAGTACTGCCGTAGTTAATATTTTCATGTTCTTCATGATATAAATGAATTAGTTAATAATCATATGGCAAATGTAGTGAGGAATAGCAAGCGCCACTTCGGATTATAATTAAAATATAGCGTTTCCGAATGTTTCAACACTGATAAATACCTATCAATAAAGCATATACCAAAGTACTTCAACAGAAAAAATATAGTGCTTACATGGAGCAATATAGCACCTTTTCACATCCGACAAACGGGATTTTTCTTTATTTCCCCGCCTCTCTTCAGAAATAAAAAAAATATTTTAATCTCATACTCTCATCCTATGACAACTAATATATAGACAATCAGCACAATACAGAATGAGAGATACTTTTTAAATAGTTATCTCTCATCATTTCCTCATCAAATAGCTTTCTTTTTGACTACCTCTCATTCATATTTCAGTTATCTCTCATTCGTCTCAAAGCCGATAATCCATTGTACTATGGCAAGCCTTACAGAACATGGAACCTACCGCTACTTTGTATATAACATATAGTATGTGGGTATGTATATCATCTATTAATACTGTATTTTTGAAGGGATATTACCATCGTTCCACTCCAGTGCACAGATCTCATCACTCTTGTGAAGAGTTCTCATCACTAGAGTGAACAGACCTGTTCACTCT
>OGGR01001113.1_pt1 | contig 11182 bp, 12 predicted proteins | sample 1571321 | NCBI WGS metagenome assembly OGGR01 (sample SAMEA2582048, study PRJEB24529) | metagenome | biome: Human gut stool | place: China | collected 2011 | reverse complement strand
GCTGCCTGAAGTGACTGACACCCCCTTAAAAGTCGGTAAGGCTTATGGACAGCTGCAAAAGAAACAACAATCCTGCCGGCTCCCTTTTGTGCAAGGTAAGACAATATCCCCCGAAGCACAGATATATAACGCGTATCACTCTCGAACAGAATAAATTCGGTTGGCAATCCCTTACACTGAATTTCAAACCAAGAGAAGTTGTAATGACAGTAACGGAAATGAATGATAATACTTACGACCTGCTGTTCGGTTATAAACAATGGCAAATGGCAGTAATAAAGGCTTATCCTCCTTATTCTATTATCCCAAAAGGACGTTTCTGCGGTATCGAAGGCCCTTTTCGGGTGGCAGGAAGTTATGCTTGGCCGGCATCAAAAACGCTTGAATTGAAAGTGCATTATGTCAATTGGGTATCAGCTCTTGACCTTGTCTTTCATTTTGACGGAAAGAATGTTGCTTTGACGGTTCAGGAAAATTATTCATCCGGTACGGGTATGGTTATTAAAGGAAAGTTGTGTGATTAGCTTCCATTTCCGGTTTTTCTGTATTTTTGCAACGTAATAAAGAATCAATTTATGATAAACCGTATATTACTTGCGCTGAAACGTCCTTTCATTTGGCTGTATCGCTTCCGCCACCGTTGCGGTTACGGGGTACATTCACCTTTCGCTTTCAATTTGATAACACACGTTATCTATGAATCCACTCCTTATTATAAGTATGAGGAGCTGGTAACCGCACAAAAGAAGCTTGCGCCGCAGAAAGACCGTACGTGGAGTTACGAATCCTTAAAAGTAAAGCGGCTTCTATTCCGTTTAGTGAATTACGCACAACCGACTACAGTTGTGGATGCCGGTAGACAGTCAGCCTCTTCTCTTTATCTGAAAGCCGCTAAAGAGAGGGCGGATTATACAGCCGCTTCCGAGTTGTCCGAACTTTTTCTGGAGAGTGGCGCTCCTGTCGATTTTCTATACTTGCACGATTACCGTCGCCCGGAATTTGTAGAAGAAGTATTCCGTATCTGTATTTCCCGTACTACTAAAACATCCGTTTTTGTAATCGAAGGTATCCGTTATACATCTCGGATGCGTGCTGTTTGGAAATGTATCAGTCAACACGAAAAGGCTGGTATTACTTTCGACCTTTATGACCTCGGCATTATATTCTTTGATAAAACCAAGATAAAACAGGACTACATTGTCAACTTTTGATTACCTTTAGGCGTTTCAAAGGAAAAATGACTATTATGAAAAAGAGCCTTGTATATACGAAAACCGGAGATAAGGGAACAACCTCCCTTGTGGGTGGTACCCGTGTTTCCAAAACTCATATCCGCCTTGAAACCTACGGCACGGTAGATGAGCTGAACTCTAACTTGGGTTTTCTCATTACCTATCTTTCCGATGAGCGTGACAAACAGTTCTTACGACAAGTACAGGATAAATTGTTCGCAATAGGTTCTTACCTTGCGACAGATCGTGAAAAGACCAAACTCCATGAAGTGAGTATTACCACCCCGGAACAAGTGGAAGCGGTGGAATATGAGATAGACCGTTTGGATGATACGCTTCCTCCGCTGACCTCTTTTATCCTTCCGGGCGGCTGTCGTGGGGCTGCCGTTTGTCATATCTGTCGCACCGTTTGCCGTCGTGCTGAACGCCGCATTCTTGCTTTGGCGGAGCAGGTAGACATTTCTTCAGAATTATTAGCCTATGTCAACCGTTTGTCTGACTATTTGTTTGTTCTTTCACGAAAAATGAATCAAGACGCGGAAAAAGAAGAAATATTTTGGAATAATAGTTGCAAGTGAAATATTTTGTTATACTTTTGCCGAAAAATAAAGATAGGAATTAGTATTCACAATTTTAATACTTAGAAACTATGTATTGGACATTGGAATTAGCATCTAAACTGGAAGATGCCCCTTGGCCGGCAACTAAGGACGAATTGATTGATTATGCCATGCGTTCGGGTGCTCCGCTTGAGGTTATTGAGAACCTGCAGGAAATGGAAGATGAAGGCGAGATTTATGAAAGTATTGAAGATATTTGGCCTGATTATCCCAGCAAAGAAGATTTCTTCTTTAACGAAGAGGAGTATTAATATGCTTTGATTGAATCTTATCCATCGGTTTACGGATAAGACAAATTATAGAAAGAGGTAGTACGAAGGCCTTTGCTATGGCTGGGATACTATCTCTTTTCTTTTTAATCCCCATTGTATTGATGATGACACAAACAGGAGAGGCATGCCGTTTGCCCGAATTAAAAGAACGCCATTTGCCCGAAGACTGTCGGCAGAGTATAACGGAACTTTTGAAAGAAACCTATGGTTACGACCGCTTTCGTAATCTTGAAATTTACGATGATTTGTTTAAAAGTAGGGAAACACTCTGCATCTCTCAAGGGCAACTGATTGAAAATGTAATCCGTGAGGCGGAAAAGGCGCGGAAAGAAGAAGTGCAACCGGATAATATTCTGCTGACCGCCCCGACGGGTTCGGGTAAATCTCTGTTGTTCCAACTCCCGGCTATCTATCTGGGAAAAGAATATAATCTGCTAACCATTGTTGTTTCTCCTTTGAAGGCACTGATAGTAGACCAGGTAGAAGGTTTGCAAGACTTGAGTTATGAACGTGTGGCGTATGCATCTTCTGACCTTTCACCGGAGCAGAAGATGGAGGTTTATCGGGCGGTGCGTGAGGGAGAAATCGACCTGTTTTATCTTTCGCCGGAGTTGTTGCTCTCCTACGACATCAAACATTTTGTCGGCAATCGCCGTATTGGCATGGTAGTTATTGATGAGGCGCATACGGTAACCACCTGGGGTAAAGAGTTCCGTGTAGACTATTGGTTTCTGGGGCGCTATTTAAGTGCTTTGAAGCAGAACCTCGGTTATACATTCCCGTTGTTTGCCTTGACCGCCACTGCCGTGTGGAATCCCAAAGGGGGCAATGATATGGTATTCGAGACGATCCGCTCCCTACAGATGGAGCCTTGCGTGCTTTATGTCGGTACGGTAAAGCGTAAGAATATCGGTTTCGATATCCGACAGCTCACATTGGAAGAGGGGGAAACCTACGATAAAGGTAAGCAGCGCGTCATATCCGGACGTGTGGAAGACTTCCTCAACGGGCATAAAACCTTGCTTTACTATCCCTTTGCCGGTAGTATAGATATGCGTATAAAGACTTGGGTACGCTCTGCCGACTGGCATTGGGTAGCTTCCTATTACGGTAAGAAAGAAAAAGAGCAGAAAGCCGCCATTGTGCAGGATTTTAAAGAGGGCATGAAGCGGATGATTGTCGCCACAAAAGCTTTCGGCATGGGTGTGGACATCAGCGATATTGATCGTGTCTACCACGTAGCGCCTTCGGGCACGTTTGTCGATTACATTCAGGAAATAGGCCGTGCAGCCCGTGATGCGGATGTTCAAGGCATTGCCGCCACTGACTATCACGAGCGTGACTTTTATTATATGAAACGTCTGCATCAAACCGGTAATATTGCACAGGAACAGTTGGAGCTGATTCTGAAAAAGCTCATGGAAGTATATCGGATGAAAGGAGAGAAAAAGGAAATTCTTGTTTCCCTGTCCGACTTTGAGTTTGTGGTGAAGTTGCCGCGTACCAAGAACAAACTGGAGTATGAGGCCGAACTGGGACAACTTATTAAGACCGCTTTACTGTGGTTGGAAGATGATTTGTCGCAGCGGTACGGAACGCATTTGTTGGAAGTCAGTCCGCAAAATCTGCTGGCGGAGGGTTACGTTCAGGATAAGACCGGTGATACCTTTGCATGCGAGTTTCAGAGCTATCTTACAAGAGTGGAAGGTGAAGAAGACGTCTATCGAGCCCGTCTGGATACTCTTTGGGAAGAGTGTTTTCCCGAGTTGGGATATAGGGAGTTCAAACAGAAACTGAATAGTGGTACCTTGCGGGAAGGTTCCCGTGCCGTCTCCGTGGGTAAGCACGAAGTTCTGCTGAAAGAAGATGCAACGATTATCCGACAGCGTATGGACGCTTTGTTCAAGAGTTTGGTGACGATGCTGAAGACGGCTTTGCTGAAATCGAAAGGACGTTTCGATGAAGAAGAACTGCGTGCGGTATTTGCCGAGCACGGCATGGATGTGCCGTCTGCCAAGCGTTTCATCGGTTCGCTATTGGAAAGCCGCACCGAAGAGGGACGTAGCGTAAGCTATATCAGCAGTATCAAGAAGAAAGACTCGAATGAGCTTTCATTTACTGTAATCAAAGGCTTCGACCTGCTTTTGTCCCGTTATCAAAAGTTGTTTACCCAACGTATCACAGGCAATAAGGGCGCGCGTTTACAGTTCTACTGCACTCCGTTCTCCGATTTGAATATGCTGCTCAATCTCCTTTCCATGCTCGACTGCCTTTCGTTCAGTGTAGAGGGTGGTGGTACCCCCTGCGTACACGTCCGGTTCGACAATCCGGAGCTTCTGCAACAATTGGCGGATTCCAATGAATATCATAATCTCATTCTGGATGCTAACGAGCGTATTTTTGAGGAGCAGATAGATTTATTTTCCTCTTTCTTCGGTACCGATGCTCTGACGGACGAACAGCGTTGGGACTTCGTGGAAGAGTATTTTACCGGAACCGGTGTGGAAGAACTGAAAAAGAAGTATATCGTTCGTTAGGCCATGTGAGCCGAAAGAAACTGTTGAAGGATGCGCGCGTGATTGCGTATGGGATCTTTTGATGCATACAATAAGGTTACGGTGTCATACGTTTTTATTCTTTCCATAAATTGCCGTACGGCATCCGAGCCTTCCAATTCCGTTCGATATATATTCGCAAAGTCTTCCCAATGTTCCGTCGTATTTTCGTGAAACCATTTACGCAGTTTGGCGGAAGGAGTGATGTCCTTTTCCCATACATCACTTTTCAGATGCTCTTTTTTTATACCGCGAGGCCACAGGCGGTCTACCAATACACGATAACCGTCTGCCGCATCGGGGGCTTCATATACTCGTTTGATTCTGATTTGCGTCATGGATGCTCTTGTAATTCCGCTTCCAGTTGTATGGCACGCGGGAAAACGATGTTGTTTTCCAAATGGATGTGCTGATGCAGGGCGGCTTCAAACGCTTTGAGTTGTTGTAATACCAATTGGTAGCTGTTGCAGGCATCTTCCGGAGCAGAATATCCGTTTGTTAGTTTCTCGATGTGGCGGAAACGTTCACCTTCGGTATCATGCTCGGACATCATTACGGATATGGGATCCTGGATGCTGCCGCAGTGAAATTTGGGGAGTGTGGCGCCGTCAAGTTTGGCTTTCACCATTTCGTAGATGTATGGAAACAATACCAGCTCTTCCTTGTCGAGGTGTTGGTTGAGATCGGAAAGCGATTGCCGGAGCAACACTTGCACATTGTATAGTGCAGGATGATTTTCGCCATGTACCTTACATACTTTGTCGAGCAGTTCCTGTATCTTCGGTCCGTTCTTGCGGATGTTGCGGTGATGTATCTTCAAAATGTAATCTGCGAGTAAGTCCAGCGGCCAGTTCTTGAAGTCGATGTTTTCGGTAGCTATCGGAGCAAGGTTCTCAATGTCTTTGATAACCTCATCCATATCCGCTCCCGCTTTTTGGCTGGCTTCGGGCAAAAAAATAGAACCGTGGCAGCAAAAGTCGATGCCATACTTATCGAATACTTCGGCATTACCGAAATTGTCGGCAACAATCTCGCCGACTGTCATTGTTTCATAATCTTTCTTCATACAGAATTTTGTTTTATCTTCCTTGACGGAAATTGTTCGGCATTATTACAAATGTCCTGTATGGAATGTTTGAGAGATTATGATTATTTGAATTTACTTATCCTGCCTTTACAGTTTCTGGAAAGCCAGCCGTTCGTCTCCGTTCAGCAAGTAGATGATGCCGCAATATTGGAAGCCGTGTTTCTTGAGGATATATTGCAGGATATGATTATCGCGATGGGTATCGGCACGCAAGTTGGGTATTTGGCGGTAACACCATTGCAGGCAGGCGGATGCTATGCCTTTACTGTTTTCCGTACTTGCCAGACGGTGGATAACGCCATACGGGCGGATATCGTCTATCCATTCACCGTCGTGGATTTGCACATAGGTAGGGTCGTTTCCTTGTATAAAGGCGAAAGTTCCTACGATATTCTGTTCTTCATCGAGGCATACATAGCTGTTTCCGTTCTCGATATCTTTCTTGATAATTTCTTCGGTGGGGTAGCCGCCGGTCCTCTGTTTCATGTTCCCGTCTTTGCGCATGATGCGTTTTCCCTGCTCGAAGATGTCCATGAGGGTATTGAGCTCTGTGATGTCTGTTTTTCTAATCTTTATCATAATGTGTTAGCCGAATCCGAATAAGAAGATATTCTCCGAATGCAAAGATAATTATTAATTTTATATTTTTTGCGGGTACACAGCACTAATGCCGCTCTCTCCCTTTGCCGGTAGGCGTTTGCATGAGTACTGCTAAATAATTTGCCGATACTGTGATTGTCATCTCTGCATGAACAATTTGGAATGCTAATTGTTCTTTTTAGGGATAATTTACATATATTTGTCCCGATTATTTAAACATATTGAATTATGAAAAAAATCTTTAGTGTTTTTATGATAGCTATATGCTGTTTGGCAGTGGCTATACCAGCTCAGGCTCAATTGCTTAAGTTTGGTGTCAAAGGTGGTGTGAACTTGTCGAAACTTAAACTTGAAGGGATGAAAGATAATTCTACCGGATTCTTTTTCGGTCCTATGGCGGAAGTAACGATTCCCATTGTTGGTTTAGGTGTGGACGGTGCTTTGCTGTATTCTCAAAGAGGTGATAAAATGGAAGGTATTGATATGAAGCAAGCCGGCTTGGACATACCTGTCAATCTGAAATATTCTATCGGCTTTGGCAGTATGCTGGGCATTTATGTTGCTGCCGGTCCGGACTTCTTTTTCAACTTTAAGGGTGATAAGAACTTTGAGGGGGGAGATAAGATAGAGAGTAAAAAGGCCCAAGTGGGCATCAATGTAGGTGCAGGTGTGAAGCTGATTCAGCATTTACAGATTGGTTTCAACTATACGATTCCTTGCGGAGACTCATTCACTTGGAAGAGTGCAGGTGAGGCTATCGGTGCAAAGAATAAGACTTGGCAGATTTCCGCCGCTTACCTGTTCTAAGGATATAACGAGACTATCTTTGGATGGCGTTGTCGATTTTGATTGGCAACGCCGTTTTTTTACATTATCTTTGTCGCTGCAATGGAAAAGTTTGTAGATGTCATATTGCCCCTTCCTCTGCATGGCAGTTTTACGTATTTACTACCGAAAGATATGGCAGGGGAAGTACAGATTGGCTGCCGGGTAGTAGTGCCTTTCGGACGAAAGAAGTACTATACGGCCATTGTGCGGAACATACATTATTCCGCACCGACCGAATATGAGGTAAAGGAAGTGAGTGCCCTGCTGGATGCACATCCTATCCTGTTGTCCGAACAATTCAGGTTTTGGGAATGGCTGTCGGATTATTATCTCTGTACTCAGGGTGATGTCTATAAAGCGGCTCTTCCATCCGGTCTGAAATTAGAGAGTGAGACAATGGTGGAGTACAATCCCGATTTTGAATCGGATGTGCAGTTGCCGGAAAGAGAACGGAAGATACTGGACCTGCTTTCTGCAGAACCCGAACAGTGCGTTACGAAATTGGAAAAGGAGAGCGGTATCAAGAATATCCTGTCTGTGATAAAGGCCTTGCTGGACAAGGAAGCTATTTTTGTAAAGGAAGAGTTGAAGCGTACCTATAAGCCCAAGACAGAAACTCGCGTGCGCTTGACTGAAGCGGCAAGCAACGAACGACGTCTGCACTTTTTCTTTGATGAATTGCAGCGCCGTGCTCCCAAACAGTTGGATTTGCTGATGAAATATATAGAGCTCTCCGGTTGTTTGGGCAAAACACCGAAAGAAGTCACCAAGAAAGAGCTTTTACAGCGGGCTTCCGCTACTCCCGCTGTGTTCAACGGATTGGTGGAGCGCGGAGTTTTTGAGGTTTATCAGCAGGAGGTTGGCAGACTGAATACCACTTTAACCAAAGCGACATTCCCTTTAAATCCTTTGAACGAGCATCAGCAACGGGCTCACGATGATATTGCGGAGAGTTTTCAGACTAAGAATGTCTGCCTGCTGCATGGGGTTACATCCAGCGGAAAAACGGAAATTTATATTCATCTGATAGAAAAAACTATCCGTCAGGGAAAGCAAGTGTTGTATCTGTTGCCGGAGATAGCCCTGACGACACAAATCACCGAACGTCTGCAACGGGTATTCGGAGCCCGTCTCGGTATCTATCATTCTAAGTTTCCTGATGCCGAGCGGGTGGAGATTTGGCAGAAGCAACTCTCGGACGGCGGGTATGACATTATCCTGGGAGTACGCTCTTCCGTATTTTTGCCTTTCCGCAATCTGGGTCTGATTATTGTGGACGAGGAGCATGAAAACACTTATAAACAGCAAGACCCTGCACCCCGCTACCATGCGCGTAATGCCGCTATTGTGCTGGCTGCGCTGTATGGTGCCAAGACTTTATTGGGTACGGCAACCCCGTCCATCGAAACCTGGTATAACGCTATGTCCGGTAAGTATGGATTGGTGGAACTGAAAGAAAGGTATAAGGAAATACAGTTGCCGGAGATTATTTCGGTGGATATAAAGGAACTGCAACGCAAGAAGCGGATGAACGGCCCGTTCTCTCCTTTGTTGTTGCAATATATCCGTGAAGCGTTGGAACAGAAAGAACAGATTATCCTGTTTCAGAATCGCAGAGGGTTTGCCCCGATGATAGAATGTCATACGTGCGGCTGGGTTCCCAAATGTAAGAATTGCGATGTCAGCCTGACATATCATAAAGGACTAAACCAGTTGACCTGTCATTATTGTGGATATACCTATCAACTGCCTCGCATCTGCCCAGCCTGTGAGGGTGCGGATTTGCGTAACCGAGGTTTTGGTACGGAAAAGATAGAGGGTGACATCAAACTTCTGTTTCCCGAAGCTACCGTTACCCGTATGGATTTGGATACAACCCGCACGCGTGCTGCTTATGAGCGTATTATTGCAGACTTTGAACAAGGAAAGACAGATATTCTTATCGGTACGCAGATGGTTTCCAAGGGATTGGACTTCGACCATGTAAGTGTAGTGGGCATTCTGAATGCCGATACTATGTTGAATTATCCGGATTTTCGTGCCTATGAGCGTGCTTTCCAGCTTATGGCTCAAGTGGCGGGACGTGCAGGACGGAAGAACAAACGGGGTAGGGTAGTGCTGCAAACCAAAAGCATCGACCATCTTATCATTCCCCAAGTAATAGCCAATGATTACGAAGGTATGGTGGACGGACAGCTTGCCGAACGACAAATGTTCCATTATCCCCCTTATTATCGTCTTGTGTATGTGTATTTGAAGAATCGCAATGAGACTTTGCTTGACTTAATGGCGCAGACGATGGCGGGTAAGTTGCGTGCCATTTTCGGCAATCGGGTGTTGGGGCCGGACAAACCGCCTGTGGCACGTGTGCAAACCTTGTTTATCCGTAAAATCGTTGTGAAGATTGAAACGAAAGCTCCTATGGCGCATGTTCGGGAGTTACTGATACAGGTGCAGAAAGAGATGGTTATGGAAGACCGCTTCAAGTCGCTGATAGTGTATTATGACGTAGACCCGATGTAGGGAGTAATGATTGATATATGTAATATGTTGCAAACCAAAGGAAAAACTAAGATATTGTTTGTGTGTTTGGGTAATATCTGCCGTTCTTCTTCGGCGGAAGGTGTAATGAAACAACTGATTGAACAGGCCGGACGTGAAGATGAGTTTATTATCGATTCGGCGGGTATTCTTTCCTATCATCAAGGAGAACTGCCCGACAGTAGGATGCGTGCTCATGCCGCTCGCCGCGGTTACGACCTAACGCATCGCTCCCGTCCGGTATGTACGGATGATTTCTATGATTTCGATTTAATCATCGGAATGGATGACCGCAATATTGATGATTTGAAAGACCGTGCCCCTTCTGTCGAAGCGTGGAAAAAGATACATCGTATGACGGAATATTGCACGAAGTTTACTCATGCTGACCACGTTCCCGACCCTTATTATGGTGGGGCCGAGGGTTTTGAATATGTGCTTGATGTATTGGAAGATGCTTGTGCGGGACTACTCGAGATGGTTGGGAGCAATGGATAATCGCCGGTTGTCAATCACTAATCATCCGATAGCCAATCAATGTCTCTCATCCTGATAAAAGCGTTTGTTGTCGTTGAGGCTGCACGTTGCATCCACTCCGACTTGTTGTAACCGTTCGGCTATTTCATTCAGTTTCTTTCTTGAAACCCTGCCGATGTAAAAAAGGCGGTAACGGTAATCTTTATCAAGCAGTTCCATGATATGGGTAAATGTCTGCTCTCGGGCAAAATCGAAGTTTACTTTCCGCAATTCCGCATAGGGGTAGCGGATTGTCCTTCCTACGCTGTGTACGGTAAGGGCTTCATTGTCCAATGACAAATAGCAAAAACGGGTCATTAGCATACAGATGAAGAAAAGGCTCAATCCGAAAGACAGTATGGCCGGAATGAATCCCCACCATACGTCACCGCTGATGGAGTAGTACCCCAATATTAAAAACATAAGGAATAATATAAAGAACCAGAACATATACAGCGAGGGACGCTGGTAGGTTGTTGCGGGAAGAAAGTCCGTACTTCGTTCATGCGGGGTGTAGTTGGTAAAAGGTATTCCTTGAGATAGCAAAAAACGGACGAGGGATGAAGGATGCTTGAAAGGCGGCAGATATAATACTTTATCCTGTTTGTCTTTCAGATGAAAAATGAATATTCCCGGACCATATTTATCTTTTCCTGTCGGGACATCCTTGTGCGATGCCTGATGATACCGTTTCATGAAACTGAAACTTTTAATCCGGTGCAGCTGAATCCGTTGGCTTTGCAACAGCTGTTCCGCTCTTTGTCGTTCTTTGGCGCTTATTTCCATAGATTTTACTTTTTAAGTTCCGGGTAACTGATACGGGTGTGATAGATTGTTTTCAACTTCTCTTTGAAAACGGCTTTCACCGTCGCTATATCCTTGAAAGTGATAGGGCATTCTTTGAAATAACCTTCAGCAACTTGGGAGTCTA
>OGGR01001109.1_pt1 | contig 11222 bp, 13 predicted proteins | sample 1571321 | NCBI WGS metagenome assembly OGGR01 (sample SAMEA2582048, study PRJEB24529) | metagenome | biome: Human gut stool | place: China | collected 2011 | reverse complement strand
TATCTGTATTCTTTTTCACGTCTGTCAGTTCCTCAAATAAAGGAGTATTAGGAGAGAATTTGTCTTTTTTCTCTGCTTTTTGGGCATATATTCCCTGTATGCTGCCCGTGAGGAGCAGTATAAAAATCAATTTTTTCATAAGTTAGTCAGGGTTTAGTATTCGTTAAAATATTGCTGAATTTGCTTCCAGTCCGTAGTTTTGGTTAATGCAAGCATTAGCAATACACGCGACTTTTGCGGATTCAACTCCTGCGAAGCCACAAACTGATATTTAGCGTCGTCTACTTCTGCGTCAAGAGTCGTAGGACCGGTTGGAACACGGGAGGAACGAACAACAAGAATCCCTTTTTTACGTGCATCTATCAATGATGGGAAGATGTTTTTATGGATATTCCCGTTACCTACTCCGGCATGGATGATTCCTTTATATCCGTTGTTGAGCAGAGGAGTCATCATATCAGCCTCAATATTGGAATAGCTATATACGATACCTACTTTGGGGAGTGAAGTAAGGCGGGTCACGTCAAATACTGATCGGGTGGTATGCTTCTTGAGTGTTATCTGATTATAGAATACTTTTCCATTTAGTACATAGCCCAGTGCACCGGAATTGGGAGCTTGGAATGTCTGTACGTCAACGGTGTTCATTTTCACTGTGCTTTCCGCTCCCAAGATAAGTCCGTTCATGGCGATCAGTACTCCTTTGTCTTTTGATTCTGTGGCAGCGGCAGTGACTACGGCATTATAAAGGTTTAACGGACCATCCGCACTTTTTTCTGTCGCAGGACGCATTGCCCCCACTAATACAATTGGTTTTTCACATTTCGCGGTAAGATCTAAGAAATAAGCGGTTTCTTCCATGGTATCGGTACCATGAGTAATCACAAAACCATCGGTATCTTTACATTGTGCATTAATCGCTTTTGCTAATTTTAACCACACATCATCGCTCATATCGCTGCAAGCCTTCTAATGCTAAAGAATTGTTTGCTAACCCTGACGTAGTGCCGCCCGTTGCTAAAATTGTAATATTAGGTAATTCCGCAGCTTGTGCGACCGAAAAACCGAATCCGAGCATCATAAGTGCCGTTAATTTTTTTAATTTCATGCGCGTCTCCTTTCACGTTTAATCATCTAAGTTTGGCTATTCTCTACTTAATTAGGCGTAGAATAAACACAAAGATAGTATATTTATGATCCTGATCACATTTTTATTGATCCGATTGTATAAGCTTTCGCCAACGTTACGTTTCCTTGATAATTTTTTTGAAAGATAACCAAAGTGCGGTTATACTTAAAGCCTTATTTCATCTGAAGATAAACTCTTATTCATTATCAAAATTAAGTTGAGAATAACATGCAAGAATTTATGCCTCAAGCAATTGAATTTGCTCAAAAACACACTTTTTTAACGATCGCATGGTTTGCTGTCCTTTTTATGACACTTTTCACCTTTTTTAAAAGTGCGACACAAAAATATCGCGTCATCACCAACCCTGAAGCGGTTCGCTTAATGAACGACGAAGAAGCCGTGGTGATTGATTTACGTCCTATTGATGAATTCCAACGCGGCCATATCATTGGTAGCGTCAACTTGCTTCCAACTGAAATTAAAAATCAAAATGTAGGCAAAATTGAACATCACAAAGAAAAACCGCTTATCATTGTAGATGTTAACGGTGTTTCTTCTGCTACGTCCGCAGAACTTTTAACCAAACAAGGCTTTGAAAAAGTTTATGTGTTAAAAGATGGTTTAGCGGCTTGGGCGGGTGCAAATTTACCATTAGTAAAAAAACATAAGTAAGGATCCTCTATGTCTGAACAAAATCAACAACCTGAAGTAACCGCTGAAGAGCAACAAGAAGCCGTGCTTCAAATTCAACGTATTTATGTAAAAGATGTTTCTTTTGAAGCGCCAAATCTTCCTCATATTTTCCACCAAGAATGGAAACCAAAACTCGGCTTCGACTTAAGCACTGAAGCGGTTCAAGTTGGTGAAGATTTATACGAAGTCACGTTAAACATCAACGTAGAAACCACCATGGAAGATTCTGGTGATGTGGCATTTATTTGTGAAGTGAAACAAGCTGGCGTATTTACAATCAGCGGTTTAGAAGATGTTCAAATGGCACACTGCTTAACATCTCAATGCCCAAATATGCTTTTCCCTTATGCTCGTGAATTGATTTCTAACTTAGTAAATCGTGGTACATTCCCGGCATTAAACCTTTCTCCGGTAAACTTCGATGCGTTGTTCATTGATTACATGAACAAGCAGCAAGCAGCAGCCGAAGCGGAAGAAAATCAGGAAACCCAACATTAATTGTGATGAGGGCAGGCGATACCGTCTGCCCTTTTATTTTAAAGGTGATTGAAATGACCCCATCCCAATCTCCAATTACCATTCTTGGTTGCGGTTCTTATGGAACAGCACTCGCAATATCATTTTCTCGCAATGGCTCTCCAACCTATCTTTGGGGGCACAATCCCGATCATATTCATCAAATGCAACAAGAACGTCAAAATCGCCGTTTTCTGCCTGATATTGAATTTCCAGAAAGTTTGCATTTAGAATTAGATTTGAAAACTGCACTTGATCAAGCTAAAGACATTTTAATTGTGGTACCAAGCCATGCTTTTGGTGAAATTCTGTTAAAAATTCGACCGCACTTAAAACCTGATCATCGTTTAATTTGGGCAACCAAAGGATTAGAACGCAACACTGGCCGATTACTACAAGAAGTGGTGGAAGAAACCTTAGGTAAAGCAATTCCAACCGCTGTGCTTTCTGGTCCTACTTTTGCGAAAGAATTGGCTCAGGGTTTGCCAACAGCGATTACCCTTGCCTCTCGTAATGAAAAGTTTGCCTTAGAGTTTCAAGCGCGAATTCATTGCAGTCAGCATTTTCGGGTGTATGTAAACCAAGATATGATTGGCGTTCAATTAGGTGGCGCCATTAAAAACGTAATTGCGATTGGCGCAGGTATTTCAGATGGTATGGGATTTGGTGCCAATGCCAGAACGGCATTGATTACCCGTGGGATTGCGGAAATTACTCGCTTAGGCGTATCCATGGGGGCGAATACGCAAACCTTTATGGGTATGTCTGGTTTGGGTGATTTAGTGCTCACTTGTACCGATAACCAATCCCGTAACCGTCGATTTGGTTTAATGCTTGGTAAAGGGACTGATAGCCAACAAGCCATGGATGAAATTGGTCAGGTGGTGGAAGGGTTTTATAACACCAAAGAAACTTATTTATTAGCACAACGACAAGGCGTGGAAATGCCGATTACAGAACATATTTACCAAATGCTCTTTTGTGGTAAAAGTGCACAAGAGGTCGCACTGAGCTTATTAGGTCGTGAACGAAAAGGCGAATAAGGAGAAAAAATGACGTTAGAAGTATGGCAACACATTCGCCAAGAGGCAAAAGAATTAGCAGAATGCGAACCAATGCTCGCAAGCTTTTTCCATTCCACCATTTTAAAACATCAAAATCTTGGCAGTGCCTTGAGTTATTTACTAGCGAATAAACTGGCTAACCCTATCATGCCCGCAATTTCGCTGCGTGAAATTATTGAAGAAGCCTATCAAGCCGAGCCCAATATCATTGATTGTGCTGCTTGTGATATTAAAGCCGTGCGCCACCGCGATCCTGCTGTGGAATTATGGTCTACCCCATTGCTTTATCTAAAAGGTTTTCACGCTATTCAGAGCTATCGCATTACCCATTATTTGTGGAACCAAAATCGAAAAGCACTCGCACTTTATTTACAAAATCAGATTTCAGTGGCTTTCGATGTGGATATTCACCCTGCCGCCAAAATTGGGCACGGTATTATGTTTGACCATGCTACCGGTATTGTCGTGGGCGAAACTTCGGTAATTGAAAATGATGTGTCTATCTTGCAAGGCGTCACCCTGGGTGGTACAGGTAAAGAATCCGGCGATCGACATCCAAAAGTACGAGAAGGCGTAATGATTGGAGCGGGTACAAAAATTCTCGGCAATATCGAAGTGGGCAAATATGCCAAAATTGGGGCTAACTCTGTTGTGCTTCAACCTGTGCCTGAATATGCCACTGCAGCAGGTGTACCTGCTCGTATTGTCGGCAAAGACAAAGCGGCAAAACCTGCATTCGAAATGAACCAATATTTTATCGATGATGATATAAATCTAAATATTTAAGGAATCGATATGATTAACAAAGACACCCAACTTTGCATGTCCCTTTCTGGCAGACCGGGCAATTTTGGTACAACATTCCACAACTATCTGTATCAAAAACTCGGGCTTAATTTTATCTATAAAGCCTTTACGACTACGGATATTGAAAGTGCAGTCAAAGGCATTCGTGCACTTGGTATTCAAGGTTGTGCCGTTTCGATGCCTTTTAAAGAAAGCTGCATGCCATTTTTAGATGAAATCTCACCTTCTGCGCAAGCCATTCAGTCTGTGAATACCATTGTGAATGATCAAGGGTTTCTTCGTGCTTACAACACCGACTATATTGCCATTGTTAAACTTATCGAAGAATATCAATTAGATAAAAAGAGTCGCGTGATTGTACAAGGCAGTGGTGGTATGGCTAAAGCCGTCGTTGCGGCCTTTAAAAACAGTGGATTTGAGCATCTGAAGATTTTTGCTCGAAATGAAAAAACAGGTAAAAATTTAGCCGCACTTTATGGCTATGAATATATCTCATCTTTAGACAATCAATCGGCAGACATTTTAGTCAACGTTACGCCAATTGGGATGAAAGGTGGAAAAGAAGAATTTGATCTCGCCTTTCCTGAAAATCTTATTCAACAAGCTCAAACCGCTTTTGATGTGGTGGCGATTCCTGCTGAAACACCGTTTATCCAATTTGCTCAACAGCAAGGTAAACAAACCATTTCTGGTGCAGAAGTGATTGTGCTACAAGCTGTTGAACAATTTGAGCTCTACACAGGCATTCGACCTGATGACCAATTAATCGCCGAAGCCGCCGCTTTTGCTCGAAAAAATAGTTAAAAAATAAACCGCACTTCTAAAAAGTGCGGTTCTTTTTATCTGAGTTTTACGCTAACAATTTTCTTGCTGCTTCCACTACTACTGATACTGCTTTGTCTTCCGTATCTTTCATGGTGGCTTCATTTGGAATTTCTTGCTGTGTACGGTTCACAATCACACCAGCTACCATACCTGCCCGTAAGCCTAGGGCATTACACATCGTAAATAATGTGGCGGACTCCATCTCGTAGTTCATCACATTGAGATCCTGCCATTGTTTTAACAAGCCTTGGTAATCACGATACACTTTGCCGCTGTAGGTATCGTAACGTTCTTGACCTGGATAGAACGTATCTGAAGAAGCTGTAATTCCTACAAATGGCTCAATGCCTTTTTCTTTAGCTGCATTGTAAAGTGCCGTGGTACATTCAAAATTTGCCACTGCTGGATATTCAATTGGCGCAAAGTGACGGCTTGCACCATCAAGGCGGACTGCGCCCGTTGTAACAAGAACATCACCTACATTGATATGTGGTTGAATTGCACCTGTTGTACCAATACGCAAGAATGTACGCACGCCAAGCTGAGCCAGCTCTTCCACACAGATAGACGTAGAAGGGCCACCAATACCGGTTGAACACACCACCACCGGTTGACCATTTAAATAGCCTAACCAAGAAGTGAACTCACGTGTACTTGCAAGAAACTCAGGGTTATCAAGTTTTTTAGCAATACGTTCGCTACGTGCAGGATCCCCTGGTACGATAGCGAGTGTTGCACCTTTCAGTTGTGCTTTAGTCAGGTTTAAGTGAAATACATCAGACATAACAATCTCCTTTTTATCATTCTTGCCGCAAAGTGCGGTCAGATTTTCGTTATTTTTTCAATGCGCCTAAAATACCACGCATGATTTGTTTGGTCACTTCATTACGAATATTGCGACCCACTGATTTTGCCACGCTATTCACAATTTGTTCTGTCGGAGAAAGTTTATCCCCACGTTTTTGTGTTCCAAAAATCATACGGCTTAAGCTACCAAATAAACCGCTTTCTTCCTCTTGTTGCGCTTGTTCGGCTTGTTTTTGTTGTACTGCCGCTAAATCCGCTTGAGCATTTAATACTTCGAAGGCAGACTCATTATCCACGTAATCTTTATAGAATGCATAAAGATCATCGTCTTTCACCCAAGCAGCTCGCTCTTCTTCAGTAATCGGGGCTAGTTGGCTTTTCGGCGGATAAACATAAGCCACTTCAACTGGCGTTGGCATACCTTTTTCATCTAAGAATGAAATCAATGCTTGGCCCACACCTAAAGTTGAAATGGTTTCAACCACATTGACAGCAGGATTTGAACGGAACGTTTCTGCTGCGGATTTCACCGCTTTTTGATCGCGTGGCGTGAAAGCACGTAATGCGTGTTGAACGCGGTTACCTAATTGGCCTAACACGGTATCCGGTAAATCTAATGGGTTTTGGGTCACAAAATAAATCCCCACACCTTTAGAACGAATCAAGCGAACCACTTGCTCCACTTTGTCCACCAACACACTCGGTGCACCATCAAAGAGTAAGTGTGCTTCATCGAAGAACATCACAAATTTTGGTTTCTCTGGATCGCCGACTTCCGGCAATTGCTCAAATAATTCAGACATCAACCAAAGCAAGAACGCACTATACATTCTTGGGGAATTAATTAATTTTTCAGAATTTAAAACATTGATCACACCACGACCATCACGGGTTTGTAACCAATCTTCAAGATTTAATGCCGGCTCACCAAAAAGATTGGTCGCCCCTTCATTTTCAAGTGTCAGTAAGGCACGTTGAATCGCCCCTACACTCGCGGCTGAAACATTACCATATTCTACTTGGAAGGTTTTTGCATTCTCTGCCACAAATTTAAGCATTGCGCGTAAATCTTTTAAGTCAATGAGTAGCAAGCCTTTATCATCTGCCACACGGAATACGAGGTTTAATAAGCCTTCTTGGGTTGCGTTTAAATTTAATAAACGGGAAAGTAATAATGGCCCCATTTCAGAAATCGTGGTGCGAAGCGGAATACCGGTTTCACCAAATACATCCCAAAATGACACAGGATAGCCATTTAAATAATTCTCACCACCTAAATCAAATTGCTCAATGCGTTCCGCCACTTTGCCACTGAATGCACCCGCTTTGACTAAACCAGACAAATCGCCTTTCACATCCACTAAAAAGACCGGCACACCATCATCACTGAATGCTTCCGCCATTTTACGTAATGTCACGGTTTTCCCCGTTCCTGTCGCCCCAGCGATCAGTCCATGACGGTTTGCCATTTTTGCGGTAATACCAAGAGTTTGACCTTGTTCGGTACGCGCAAGAGAATATTGCATAAAGATTCCTTTGTTTTGTTGGTTTTATTTAAACGAATAATAAGGAAAAAACGAAGTGCGGTCAAAATTTAAGTGATTTTACGGTATAATTTCTCAAAACTAATTAAAAGCAGGAAAAATAGATGTCAAACGCAAAAATTCTTATTATTAAAACAGGGTTAGTAGAAATATTAACTTTCTCGGATGGCAGCTCATATGAAAGTGCTATCCGTAAAAAACCGGTACCGATGGTAAACATTCACACGATGGGTGCAGAAGGTAACGATGTAGGCTTAAAAGCCCATCACGGTGGTGTTGATAAAGCCTTATTTTTTATGTCTGATGTATCTTTCCCCGCTTTAAACGAGCTACTTGGTGAAAAGTTTGATTTTCACGGTAGCGCGATTTATGGTGAAAACTTTGTGGTATCCGGCTTGCATGAGGATAATGTCTGCATAGGCGATCGTTACAAAATTGGCACTACGCTTTTAGAAGTGTCTCAACCACGTAAACCTTGCGAGCGTTTATCTCATAATACCAAGAATGAGAATACAAGAGAGGTAATTCGTCAGTCTGGCTGGACAGGTTGGTATGTTCGCGTGATCGAAGAAGGTGAAATTCATCAAGGCGATGAACTCATCTTGCAACACCGTCCTTATCCAGAATGGACTATTCGTCGTTTAAACACGCTACTTTCTGCCCCTTCAAGTGTGGCAGAATTAGAAGAAGCCTTAGCCATTGAGGAATTAGCGCCAGCATTTAAACGTTCTATTCATTCACAATTACGTAATTTACAAAAGGCAGCCTAAAATGTCGGCTAAAACGACCGCACTTTGTCCGTGCCAATCTTCGCTTTCTTATGAAGATTGTTGCGGACGCTTTCATTCAGGCAACATGTTTCCAGAAACCGCGGAACAACTTATGCGCTCCCGCTATTCAGCGTTTGTGCTTAAAAAGATTCCTTATATCGTGCAAACCACTGTGCCAAGCCAACAAACGTTATTAGATGAAAAAGCCCTGCAAGATTGGGCTGATGAAACGCAATGGCTCGGTTTAGATATTGTCAAAGCAGAAACCTTAACCAAAACACAAAGTGCGGTTGAATTTAAAGCACATTTTCAAGGCAACGAACAGCCGCAAGTGCATCACGAATATTCTCTTTTTGTAAAAATTGATGGTCGTTGGTATTTTGTTGATCCCACTGTACCGCTCCCAAGCAATAAACAGCCTTGTGTTTGTGGCTCAGGGAAGAAATTTAAACATTGTTGCGGAGGCTTGCTCTAATGACCTTAACGTCTTTTTTCGCATTATTCTGGCAGCGTTCTCAAGAAAATAAATTAACGCAAGCTGCCGGTTCACTCACCTACAGCACCATGCTCGCTATCGTGCCATTAATTATGGTGGTGTTTTCGATTTTTTCCGCCTTTCACGTTGTTAACGCAGTAACTGGTGCATTGAAAGAATTCATCTTCACCAATTTCGCGCCTTCCGCGAGTGATGTTGTGGGACAATATATTGATGAATTCGTCCGTAACTCCAAGCAAATGAGTGCCGTGGGGATTGTGAGTTTGATTTTAGTGGCATTGATGCTCATTAACTCCATCGACCGTACACTCAAAGGTATTTGGCAAGCCACTAGTAATCGCCCGATTTTTACGTCATTTGCTATTTATTGGCTCATTTTAACGCTCGGCCCGCTTTTAATCGGTACTAGCATTGCGGCAAGTTCCTATGTTAAAGCCATGTTCGAGCAATCTGAAACGCTCTCTTTTGGCTTAAAACTCCTCAGCTTTGTGCCATTTCTTTCTACTTGGTTTATTTTCACGCTCATTTATATGGTCGTGCCAAATAAGAAAGTGAGCATCAAACATTCTGCCGCAGGTGCATTAATTGCGGCAATCTTCTTCACTTTAGGGAAACAAGCTTTTACTTGGTACATCACCACCTTCCCATCTTATCAATTAATTTATGGCGCCATGGCAACACTACCGATCATGTTATTGTGGATTCAAATCAGCTGGACGGTGGTGTTATTCGGTGCACAGTTAGCTGCAGTGCTTGCAGAAGTGCAGTCAATGAATCAAACAAATTTAGAGGAAGTAAAATGATTGCATTAATCCAGCGTGTGACTCAAGCTAAAGTGGAAGTTAAAGGTCAAATTGTGGGACAAATCGGCAAGGGATTATTGGTTTTATTAGGCGTGGAAAAAGAAGACGACCAAGCCAAAGCAGATAAGCTCGCTGAGAAAGTGTTAAATTACCGTATTTTCAGTGATGAAAATGACAAAATGAATTTAAACGTGCAACAAATCGGTGGCGAAGTGCTTGTGGTATCCCAATTTACTTTAGCTGCAGACACACAAAAAGGGCTACGACCAAGTTTCTCAAAAGGTGCCGCACCAGCATTAGCTAACGAATTATATGAATATTTTTCGCAAAAATGTACAGAAAAAGTGACCGTTGCTAACGGACAATTTGCAGCAGATATGCAAGTGAGCCTCACCAATGATGGCCCAGTTACATTTTGGTTAAATGTCTGAATAAAGAGAAAAATCGCTATTTTTTTCAAAGCAAAGGAAACTCTTTCTTTGATCGCATTGTCGTATTAACGCTCACACGCACATAAAAATTTCAAATTCCGTCTATAATTGCGTTGGTAATCCCTTTATTTTGTGGGTAAACTAAGGCGGTTTGATGTGGATCTTCTTAAAGTTTAGCTTGTAACAAAATGAAAAAAATTTCGTTAAAAATAACCGCACTTTTGCTTGGATGGATGAGTTTTTCAGCCCTTGCAGAACAAACCGTGGATATTGAGATCCGCGGGATCAAGGGTGAGCGTGCTATTCGCAACACTGACATGAATGTCAAACTCATTGATAAAGGTGAAATGGACGGTTCAGATCGGTATAAACAATTAGTTTCGGATGCTGTTGATAAAGGCCTTCGAGTCTTCGGTTATTATGGTTCTTCCGTGGCCTTTGAATTAAAAAAACGCAAAGGTCAACGAGATTTACTTATTGCGAATGTCACCCCGGGTGAGCCAAGTAAAATTGCTGGAACAGACGTTGAAATTACAGGCGAAGCAGCAGAAGATGAAAACTTCACGGCACTCCGTAAAAACTTGCCAAAACAAGGCGAGTTAGTCGAGCATCAAAAATACGATGATTATAAAAGTAGTATTTCAAATCTTGCCCTTGCTCGCGGCTATCTTGATGGAAAATTCCAAATTTCTCGCTTAGAAATCAGCCCAGAAACTCATGAAGCATGGTGGCGTATGCTGTTTGATAGTGGCGTGCGTTATCATTATGGCAATATCACCTTCAACCATTCCCAAATTCGCGAAGACTATTTGCAAAATATGCTCAACATCAAATCGGGCGATCCTTATTTAGTCAGCGATTTATCTGAATTAACCAATAATTTTTCTTCCACCAACTGGTTTAGCTCCGTACTTTTACAACCGCATGTCCGTGAAGAAGATAAATTAGTCGATATCGAACTTTTACTTTATCCACGTAAGAAAAACTCAATGGAACTTGGGGTAGGTTTTGCAACCGATACGGGCCCTCATGTCCAAATTGGTTGGACAAAACCTTGGATCAATAGCCGAGGCCATAGTTTCCGTACAAATCTTTACGTCTCTGCACCAAAACAAAACTTTGAAGCCACCTATAAAATGCCATTGCTGAAAAATCCATTAAATTATTATTATGAATTTTCAACCGGTTATGAAAAAGAAAATAAAAACGATACGGATACCAAAGCCCTCACTTTCGCTGCATTACGCTATTGGAATAATAGCGAGGGTTGGCAATATTTTGCGGGTCTTCGTGTCCGTTATGACAGCTACACACAAGCTGATTTCACCGATAAA
>OGGR01001078.1_pt1 | contig 11578 bp, 9 predicted proteins | sample 1571321 | NCBI WGS metagenome assembly OGGR01 (sample SAMEA2582048, study PRJEB24529) | metagenome | biome: Human gut stool | place: China | collected 2011 | reverse complement strand
ATGAAATACAACGGTTTGCATTTGTCCCTACATTCTGTGTATTTGTCAAAACAGAGGTTGTACCGATTAAAATGAATGGTCACTGATAATCAGTGATGTAAATATGCTGCATCGGCAAATGATGGCTTAGAAACTGCCATAACCAATTATAACCATTTAGAATAAAGTCGCTGTATTTCAGCGGCTTTTCTATTTTAACACTTTCTAATCCTTATTTGGTAGTAACGGTTTTTATCCATATTTTTCTATCATATTTCTACCGCGACACAAATTCACGGTTAGCCCGAATGTCACAATGACGCATTAGTTGACGTGTGTTGACAATGGTTTACATGTGTTGACAAAATCCGGGAGAAATAAGGAGAAATTATCCCCAATATAAACGAGGAAAATATGGAAGTAAGAAAGATTTGTCAATGGTGTGGAAAGCCATTTATAGCTCAAAAGACAACGACCTGCTATTGTAGCCATCAGTGTTCCAATCTTGGCTACAAAGAACGCATCCGGGAACGCAAGCGGCAGTTGAAACGCTCGCAAGAGTTGCTACAACCTCGACAAGCCGCCGAGGGACAGGATTTCTTCTCTTTTGCCCAAGCAGCAAAGTTGATGGGCGTAACCAGACAATACATATATAAATTGGTAAAGGAATCCAAACTTCGGGCTTCACGCATCAGTGGTAAGAAGTCGCTCATTCGTCGTGCTGACATCGAACTAATGATGAAAACCAAACCGTATGAGCGCATCATGCCTAAAGAGGACTTCGACATCACTGAGTATTACACTGCTGAAGAAATTGCAGAGAAATATAAGGTCAACGCCAAATGGGTGTGGACTTATACACGGCAGCACAAAGTTCCGAAGGTACGAATACGCCAATTCAACTATTATAGCAAGAAACATATCGATGCTGCCTTTGCCAAATACGAGGTGGATTCCGACTTGACCGAATGGTACACACCGGAAGATATTCAGGAAAAATACGGTATGACACGCGTCGCCATCCGTTCGCAGGTGTATCGGAACAATATCCCATCCAAGAAGGAACATGGGCAGATATTCTACTCAAAGCTCCACTTCGACCTCTCGAAGAGTTCAGAACAGGAGAGCAAAGCGGAATACTATACCGTCAAGGAGGCTATGGAAAAATTCAAACTCTCCCGCGACTCTGTTTACGGAATTCTGCAATTCCATCAGATCAATCGCGAGAAGAACGGACGGTTCGTCCGATTCCTAAAAGTAGAGTTTGACAGGGTTATGGGTGTTCACAAATAATCTAATTTGTCGCTATCCATTAATTATTCAAAAATTAATCTCTGCTGTAGATAATCTGCATGATTACATTACAGAGTTTTGCCAGCGAATTAATAATAACCATAAAAATATATTAGTATGCATGAATGTAAAACAGTAACGTTGAGAACACGTCCGTTAAAAGGTAGAATGATGTCTTTCTATCTAGATTATTATCCTGGGTATCGAGACAAAGAGACAATGAAAGTTATCCGTCATGAATCGCTTGGCATCTATGTCTATGCCAATCCGAGAAACAAACGAGAACAGAATTTCAACGAGGTAATGACCGAGAAAGCCGAAGCCATCCGTTGCCGCAGGTTCGAGTCAGTTGTCAATGAACGGTATGACTTCTTTGACAAGTACAAACTCAAGGCAGACTTCTTGGAGCATTATCGCAAGCAACTCCGTAAGCATGACCAGAAATGGGAGTTTGTCTATCTGCATTTCAACAACTTCGTACATGGTAAATGTACTTTTGAAGAGATTGACATAGACCTTTGCAACAAGTTTCGGGAGTATCTGCTCACAGCTAAAAAACTGAGACGCAAAGGACGCATAACACGAAACTCCGCATCGGGATACTGGTCTACCTTCAGGGGATTCCTGAAAATACTCTACCGCAATGGAATGATAAAGACCAATGTCAATGATTTTTTGGATAAGATTGAAACAGAGGATGTAGTCAAGGAGTATCTGTCTGTAGATGAACTGTACAAGTTGGCTGAAACACCGTGCAAGAAGCCCATTCTGAAAATAGCATCGCTGTTTTCATGTATGACCAGTTTACGTATCAGTGATATACTCGCACTATGCTGGGAAGATATTGTAGACTACTCAGCCGGAGGGAAATGCGTACATATCATTACACAAAAAAACAAAGCGGAAGATATCATTCCTATTAGTGAAGAAGCATTGGGATTGATAGGCTATAATTCTGAAAAGAAAGGTTTGGTATTCAAGGGGCTTATGCGCAGTTGGACACAAATACCGATGAAGGAATGGATTCGTTCTGCCGGAATTACCAAGAACATAACATTTCACTCGTATCGTAGAACATTTGCAACGCTACAAGCAGCTGCCGGAACGGACATCCGCACCATACAGAGCATCATGGCACACAAGAGTATCACCACCACTCAAAGGTATATCAAAGTAGTGGATGCCAACAAACGTGAAGCTAGCAAGAAGATTACCTTGACACGGAAGGACTGACAGCCACTTATCCCTATTTTTAAGCGGTTAGAGTATGATTTTTAGTCTGAAATCATACTCTAACCGTTATTTTTTACAAATATTGAGCGATTCGTCATCACTAATTATATATATCTGGAATATAGCACATAACTTTGCCATATAACCATTTCAAATACTTGCAGCAGATGACAAATAATACTCAAATTCGGACCAAGAGGATAAGTTTTATTCTTGCATTATTGGTAATTGCCTATGTGGCAGTAGACACTTACCTATTCACTTATCACAAAATCAATACCACAACAATAACGACTCCAGTTATAATCGGCCTTGTGGTTACAATCCTATTGTGTGGTCTACTGCAACGATTTTTCTACACATGGTTGACGAAGAATCCAATCAATTTTTCTTTTGACCGGCAATCTCCTATTATTACTGACTCTGGTTTCGAAATAAAAACCGATTGTGCAGATGAAATTCAAACTATTGAACAGCCCAATAATTCAGTTATAGATAATTATGATACAATACGAGAGAACATCAAAAAGAAAGAAGCAGAAAAACAAGTAGAAGTCATGAATGCTATTCGTGAATATGTAACTATTAAAACCGCACCCTATCTGTCTAAAGAAGCTATTGCAATCCTCATTTCTAATATTGAGTATATGGCCTGTGATAGATCCGATTTATACAAGCCCATTCGCTCCAATATAGATAATCCACTGAGATCACCGGGACTTCGCCATCTGGCATGGAATGTAGGTGAACGCTTGGGAGTATCATTGGCAAAAAGAGCCGTTTTTATCAAGTCTTCATTTCCTCACGAACTCGAAAATGCGACTCTTGAATATCTCAAACTTAATTTACGGGATCAAGTTCCTAGTCAGATTCCTATTGACGTGCCCGATAAAGGCGATTATCGCTTCCATTTAGAAACAGATAATAGTAACTCAGACTAAAAAAACGCATGCAGACGAAATAATTAATCCGGTCTGTATTGTTCTGCAAGGTTTCATTGAGTTGGTTCGCAGTATATTAAACGATTAAAAGAGTATAATATGGAAAAAGACCAACTGACATTCAACGACCTGCCGACTGTGGTAGGCGAACTATGCGACAGAATCGCAAGTATGGAAAATCTGCTAACGGAGAAACTTTCCAAGCAGTACGAAACCAAAGAGAACACGCACGTTCCCATGACCGTACAGGAGGCTTGCAACTATCTTAAAATGCCGTTGTCAACCTTTTATTACAAGGTCAAAAAGGATGATATTCCGGTTATAAAACAAGGAAAACATCTCTACATCTATCGTGATGAACTGGATAGATGGCTGGAATCTTCCCGAAAGACTCCGGCTCCGCAAAGTTTTGAGGAAGAGAATGAGTCCATGCTCGCATCCCATCGTCGTAAACCGAACCCGAAAAACTGGTAAAGATGGAGAAGACGGACAATACGACTCCTTCATGTGAAGAATTGGCGGTTTACATGGAAGATTCAATCGTGAGCGTGACGAATACCTACGAGCAGTCGCCAGTGGTGCTGATGGTAGACGATGCTGTTATCGGTACATTAGGAAACTTCAGTGCGTCCATCGGAAAAGCCAAAAGCAAGAAAACCTTTAACGTATCGGCCATAGTCGCATCGGCATTGAGAAACAGCACCGTTCTTCATTATCGGTCCACTTTTCCCGATAATAAGCGAAATATTCTGTACATCGACACGGAGCAAGGACGACATCATTGCCAGCAGATATTGAAACGAATCCTACGTTTAGCTGAATTGCCGGAAGACAAGAAACCGGATAATCTGCTCATGCTGGCTCTACGCAAGTTCTCCCCTAAACTACGTCTGGCGATAGTCGAACAGGCCATTGGCACAATACCGGATTTGGGATTGGTCATCATAGATGGCATTCGTGATTTCCTGTATGACATCAATTCTCCCGGTGAATCTACCGATATCATCTCCAAATTCATGCAGTGGACGGACGACAGACAGATTCACATCCATACCGTACTGCATCAGAACAAGAATGACGAACATGCTCGTGGTCACATCGGCACTGAACTCAACAATAAAGCGGAAACCATTATGCAGATCGAGGTGGATAAAGAGGACAAGACCATAAGCGTGGTCGAAGCCGTGCATATCCGCGACCGTGAGTTTGAACCTTTCGCTTTCCGCATAAACGAGGAAGCCATACCCGAACCGGTAGAGTCCTATCTGCCAAAAGAGAAGAAGACCGGACGACCAACCAAAGGACCGTTCGATCCGGACAAGGAGATTCCAAAGAATGTACATCGTCCAGCATTGAATGCCGTTTTTGCCAATGGCAACATCAACAATTACGATGATTATATAGAACGCTTGCAAGAGGGTTACGGATTACAGGGTATAAAACTCGGTTATAACAAGGCGGTAAAGGTCGCAACATTGCTCAGTGACAAACAAATGGTTATAAAAGAAGGGAAAGATTATGCCTTCAATCCAGAATACCATTATTGAGTTCAACTTTACTTTATTGTCGGGGCGTATATATAAGAATAAAGCAAAGTAGTCAGGGGTTGCACACAAGGTATTCATTCTATCCCCCCTCTTTTAGATGAATATCTTAGTTTCTGGTTCAAATCCGTCTGCCGATTCTGTATGTACATCCAATATGGCTTGCCGGAAAGCATCAACAGGTATCTGTTGCAAGATATGCCAAGGTATAACCTCACTACGTTACGGTTGTACACTGGCACTCTTGCCTGCTCAGTTCCCTCGCCGGTGCGGTACTCGCAAGCTCGCACCTATTCACAATTATAACAATGATTCAAATGAAAGAAGATATTGAAAATACATCGAACTCCTCTAAAGAAACCAGAAACGTCTTCATCGGAGCGAAAGTCACTCCTACTCAAAAGGAGTATATAAAATCAATGGCTACCCAATGCGGTATGACCATAAGTGATTACCTATTGTCGTGTGCCTATAACTTCAAGCCCAAAGTGAGACTTACGAAAGAAGAAGCAGCCCTGTTGCAGAATCTGGACGATTGTCGGGCAGACCTCGTAAAATACACCTCCGCCCTACACGGAATGTCCACAAAGCAGCGCATGGCAATGTTCAATCAGATTCCGTTCATGGTCAACTGGCTCAAGGAACTTGGCAATGTAGCCGAAAGTGTCTGCCAGTTCCTGAATACTGTAAAAGAGAAGAACAAAATTCCGTCCAACCTTAAATCCGAAGAAGAATGATTGCAAAAGCCAAAGCCATATCGCACGGCATCAACGACCTCCGTTACATTACCGGTGAATCACAACATAAGAAGCATCCGGAGAAAATTTATCGGGTATTGGACAATCTGTTGCCCTCAGAACCGGACGCTATGGGGATATGGAACTCCATGCAGTTGACCATATCCCAGCATCGCCCGATAAAGAACTCCGTTATCAGAATCGAGTTGAGTCCATCGCCCAAACATACCCAATTCTATGACATCGAAGATTGGCAAAAACTTTGGCAAGATTTCGCCGAGGAGTTCGACAAACAGGTGATTACCGGCAAGGATGGAAAAATCCGTTCCTGTCCAACCAATTTAGCTAACAGTAAATACTCTGTTTGGCTGCATACAGAATCCAAAGGCGAAGTTCCCCACCTCCATGCTGCGGTTTGCCGTTTGGATGAAAATGGCAATATCAACAACGACCATAACATTCATCTTCGGGCGCAACGTGCCGCCGAGCGAGTGGCAAAGAAACGTGGCTGGACGACTGCAGAACAAATCAGAAATCGTAACATTCCACAAGTGAACCGGGACTGTATGGAGGTGTTGAAAGCAATGCCATCATGGTCATGGGATGAGTACAAGAACACTCTTATACGGAAAGGTTATACCGTCCATGAAAGAGAGGACAAGAAAGGTATTCTTCGTGGATATGCCCTCATGAATGGAAACACCAAATACAAGGCTTCAGAATTGGGAATCGGCAGGAACCTGATGGTCTCGAAACTTCCTGCGACATGGGAGAAACTGCACCATCAGTCAGCTACCGTCATTAGAAATAATGCTCCCAAAGCCGTTCAACAGGCAGCGATACATAAGGTTGCTCCTATTGACTATACCCAATATCTCACATATAGTCAGGATATGATTTCCTATGCCCTCAGCCATGAAGGTAAGGATTACAGATTCTATATTCCGGAAAAAATACTTGACTGTTTTAATGACGAATTTGATTACAGGTTTATTGCCAACTGTCAGGAACTTACCGATATGGCAGTAGCTATATTTGTCGGACTGATAGATACCCCCAACGTAACAACCGGTGGAGGTGGTGGAGGCTCACAAAGCGACCTTCCGTGGAGAGACAAGGATGAAGACAATTTGCAATGGGCTCGCAGATGCGCTCATGCCGCCAGTCGTTCGTTAGGAAAGAAACTGAAAACAGGATTAAAACGATAAGCCCATGAAACCGAACATGAAAAAGAAATTCGATTTTTCCGCGGAAATGAGTGAAGCGGAAGCCATAAAAGCCACTCCCAAGAATGAATATCTGGAGGAAGAAAAGCGGTTACTCGATATCAACGCAAAGGAACTTGTCAGCCTGAATGACAACGTATATAAGCTGAGAACAGAAGTTGAAAATCTATCCGACTCTATACATGAGTGCAAACCTATTATTTCTGAAGAAATACAGAAGTTAGCAGTAGAATTCGGTGTGACCCTTCTATACAATTTTCTCAGCCAGATTGAGAGCAAATGTAAGGAAGCCGAGCGAAGAATAAAGAAAGCCAGCAATGCCATCCCCATCCCAGATACGGCATTCTACATTTTGATTACCATTGTAGTTGCTCTATCTTCTTTTTTCGTGTGCATGATAGTAGCTAATGCAGAGATTTTGCATTCCGGATTGATTTGGAAGGCTGTTATTGGTTGTATTCTTATGGTTGTTTTGGGGATTGGTATTGCTGTAATTATACAGAAGTTTTCGGACAGGGATAAATAAACGAAAAGTCTCAATCGGATAGGAATGCTATCGGTTGAGACTTTATTTTATTCGTTATCAAACAATCCCTTTTCTTTCCATAACTTTAGTTATAAATTCCTCTATTCTCTTGCATTTGATTTAGTGATTACGTTTATGACTTACACGAAGTTTATCATCATCTTCTCTATATGATGAGATATATCCAATAGTTTTTAGCTTCCCTAAAAGCATTTCATTCATGTGATTATTTTCTATAGTAGCCTTTTTTGATTTATCTGTAATACTTCGATAAGAATCGCCTAAAGACTCTATTAATTCTGTCACAATGTCAAAATCATCTCTAAACTTTTCAACCAAGTCTATCAAAAAAGACAATCGCTCTGGCAAATTAGTAGAGGCGACCAAAATGTTCTTCTCTATGTCATAATCAAATTTTTCAATATTGTTTTTCAACACAGGAAGAGTGATATTTGCCAATTCGTTATCCCACACAATATGAGGAAGAAAATGTTGAACTACACTTAGAGCTTTTTCACCGATTCCTCTTGGATTTTTCATAAGATGCTTGTATAGCCTCATATCTGTAGGCAACTCCTCTATTTCTATAATACACTCATCCAAATACTTATCTACATAATAAGTAAGTACATCACTATGATTGTCTCTAATTGTTGTCGTATAATATGTGCTATATGGAAGCATATCAGCACAAAGTAACGACTTAAAATGAGCGTTATCTACACTGTTAATATCCGCATCCTTAAATGTAACTCCATCAAAGATTTTGACAAGTTTATCGTATACCAAAATTTCAAAATCTGATGTCAATAAAGCACTGTGTGCCAGTAGTTCTTTCTGAGTATCATCCAATTCAGATATATCTGTTAATTCATCAATATGTTTGGTAATGAATATTCGCAAACTGGAAATCATTACATTATTCTGACTCTCATAAAATGCATATATCTCAGGCCATGCTGGTATAACTATATCAACTTCAATAGCGAACTCCCACTGTATATTGTTAACATCGGAAAGAGAAACTTTATTCTGTTGCCCAGAAAGGTATTTGCGTTTTGTGTCCTCTGTTATATCCTCAGAATTAATAATTTCAAGAATAATTCCCACACTCTCTTTTTTTGCCGTATCTGTAATAAATACATTATTTAGTGCATTGTCAAAACATTCATCTATATAATCTGATATAGATTTAGCTGATTTACAGCTCCTCAGTATTGTAACATTTAAAGGATAATTATCCAATGTTTCCACCCTCTCATTTCGATAATGAACAAATGCGCATACAACATTTTCTGGTGTCAACATATATGCTTTGTTTTCTACAACATACTCAAGCAAACACCTAGACTCTGCATCTATATCTGTAAAAATCAGTTTTCCATTCGACACTATTTGTTTGATTGTATCAAAACCTATGAGATCTACTCTATGAGATATAAATGCGAAGTGTTTATTCAACCAGTTACGACTTTCTTTGGTGGAATGGTTCAATTCGAGGAATCGTAACCAAGACTCGAATAATTCATCGGAATTCTGTTTCACGAAGATCTTCCATAATCCATCAACGATACTGCCCAAATGGTTGAAAAGCGAGCTTGAATCTTCAACTGATTTATAGAAGTCAATCAAAAAGTCCCACTTTTTATTATGCATAATAACTTGTGCTATCGAATGAAGTTTTGAGTTATTTGCTTCTTCAAGATGCTGACAAATACAATCGACCACCTGAATATTCAATATACTTACATCGTTGTAACATTTATCAGGAATGTTTTTTACGCACTGCCCTACTTTATCTATATGATAGTCATACGGCAAACTATGCCGAAGTTTTAATTCAAGGATAAAATCATGGTCGTGCTTATTAATTGACTTACCAAAAAAGAAAGATATATAATCAAAGTAATCTTCATTTATAAGTCCTTCTTTCAAGAAAACTTCAAGCATTTTAGAGACATTGAGTTCACTAAAAATTTTATGCGTCTGCATATCAACATCCAGCAACAGTTCTTGTATTGGAGTAGCATAATGATTATTACGAGATAATTCTAGTATCTTGATTTGTTCACGATATCTTTTTTCCCCTTCTCGCAAGGCTTCTAATCGCTCATGGTAGGTAAAGGTAGAATTAACTATTTTCTCTATTTGACTGAATTGAATATTGCAACTATCTTCAGATGTATCATAATAATATCTAACACCATAATATGTGTTAGTTTGATGCCTCTTAAAACATTGATATCGAAATGAGGATTGCGATATAAAGGAATTAAATAACGTTTCATTTTCTGCGATATCTTCAAGAGGTATAAAATTGTTTTCGACAAAAAACAAAAAGGCATTATTTTCATTTTGTTTTGATAATTTTCTACGATACCCTTCAATATAAATCAGCCTTAATTCTTTTTCTTGTATGGCATGTGTCGCTTCTAAAGATTGAAGTTTTTTAGTTATTCCATTAATACGCTCGTCAATCTGTCTATTGCGCTCAACCAATAATTCACTTTTCTTATGCAAACAATCATACAAAACACCCTTTCCTTTATGCAGATCAGCAAAATCTTTTGGATGGTAGTTTTTATATACAATCATTGCAAGAAGTTTGTTTTGATCAAGTTTCTCATCAAGTTTTTCTCTATATTGGGCATATTCATTGACAATATTCTTCAGTAATCTCATATCGTCAATGAAAAAAGCCAAACTGTCTATTACCTCGACATTAAGATCTGAATAGCCTTTTATCTCTAGTTCCTCTTTCAGTTTGTCTGCCGAGTTTGAAGAATTGATTATTGGGATTACAGTTGTGATATAATCAAAGAATTTAGTACGTTCTTCATCAAAAAACATATCATCTTTAACCGCATAAATGAACGTAACTTTACGCCCCACAGAGTTTGACTGATTCAAGAGTTGATTTACCTCTCTTAACTTAAGAAAAATATCCGTATTATCAAATCTATCTAAATCTTCTATAATCACAACATTATAATCAGTAACCTCAAAGAAATAGACAATCTCATCCATGTGCTTATTGAAAACGGATGTATCTTCTTTGTTTTCTTTTAATTCAATCTCTCCATTCTTTAGATTTAACTTATTCAGTTTACTATTACTCAATGATTTGACAGTCTTTTGAACGAATATTATTGTTGCAACAAATATATATGATAGAGCAAAAATATCAGACCATTTATTTAATACTGGATTACTTAAGCGATTGCAAATCCAATCCACCTCCAAAAATGATGGTTCAAATACAATAATTAAGGCAACAATATAAAATATTATTGCAAAAGATAAAGCATATTGAGCCCAAGTTGATTTATGATAAATCCTTTTTAATCTGGAGTTATAAAGCGTCTCTTGTTTTTCTTTATAAATAAGTTGTTGAAGAATGCTGTATTCAATACGATTATTCATCGTATCAATATCTATTTTATTCTTTTTATCATCTAATGGTGACTTTAGAGTAGCAAGAGATATTGAAAGATATTTGTATTTACGATAGTCTTTCATCAAAGAGCGAAGAATGGAACTCTTACCGGATCCATAAGGACCAGTAAGAGCAATGTTCAATATGTCTTTCTCTTCTAGTTTTCGTGCAAGATTCAAAACACTCCTATACTGCTTCTTATCACTTTCACTATCACGATTAAGCAGAGCAGGAGTTAATGATACTTGTTTATCATCCTCCATCGAATTATTTGCACATATTTTCTTCCAAAATCTCCAGTTCATTTATTTTCAGCTATTTATTAATCATATTTTTCTAGTTTGTTACAGATTGCTATCTATATTAAAGCAACACCAAATTCACGGATTGTTTCTTCGCTATCTCTTCCTGAGACAGATTTGCCTGTCGCTTGCTCTATTCTGTCAAGCAATTGTTTTGCTCGATCTATGAAATAAGCATTGAAATCATCTAATGCAAGATGAGCATAACTTACCTTATGTGACTCTATAGCTTCCTGTATCTCAACTTGTTTTAATCCCTTATTTGCCATAGTTCCAATATAGGTACTTGGTGCATGTCCTCCTATTGAACGATTGGAAGATGCATAAATTGGAGTCTTATTAATGACAGAATTCCATTTTA
>OGGR01001073.1_pt1 | contig 11635 bp, 10 predicted proteins | sample 1571321 | NCBI WGS metagenome assembly OGGR01 (sample SAMEA2582048, study PRJEB24529) | metagenome | biome: Human gut stool | place: China | collected 2011 | reverse complement strand
TCTTCGCCCAGGAAGATGATGCGGTCGTTCAGCAGCCGGGAAAAGATGTCATAAGAGCGCTCACCCCTGCTGGATTGCTCTACAACGATAGGCACATAGTTCATGTCTTACACCCCTTTTCTTTAAGGTTATATTTTTTAATAAAGTCACATCTGCCGCCGGAGCTTAAAGCGCCGGCGGCAAAATGCCATTATTTTGCGTTGTCAATAACAACGTGAGCAGCTTTGCGACGCAGAATATTTGCAAGCAAAAGTCCCATGTTACCATTGGATTTAATGATATTCTTTACTTCGTCCAGCGTAGCACCATGTTGAGCAGCAATAGCAGATAATTCAGCATCAACGTCTTCCATAGATACCTGAATGTTTTCTGCTTTGGCAATAGCATCCAGAACCAAATCAGTTTTTACGTTTTCAGCGGCAGTCGCACGCTGGTTTTCGCGGATCTTAGCCATATCCATACCAGTATACTGCATATACATTTCTAAAGTCATTTTACGGCTTTCCAGACTCATACGCATTTCGTCAACCATTTGGCTGATGCGGTCTTCGACCATAATCTCAGGAACTTCAAATTTAGCATTGGCAACAGCAGCATCAATCAATGCTTTTAGTTCATCGGGGGTACCAAAACGCGAAGAGGCAGCAAAGAAACTGGATACATGATAGCCGAAGCTTCCATAATATGGATGTTCCTGAATAGCCATAATCTGGATACAATTATATCCTTCTTCAGCAATACGAGGAAGTATTTTCTCGCGGAATTCGTTATATGTGCCCACTTTTTCCTCCTGCTGTGCCATTCCGATATGACATTCATAAATCAACAGCGGATTCGTGTCGGGCTTAAATGTTTTCTTCTTGAATTTATAGGGGTTCTCCGGAGCCCAGACTTGTGCACTGAATATTTTGGTCTGTTCATCCTGTACCACACGTGTAGCCCACGCAGGAATACGTTCGCCTTGTCCGCATTCCCAATATACATTCAGTTTGTAGAGATCGCCATGATGAATGGCATCCGCCGGCAGGTTGATTTCCCAAATGCCATTCTTTTGTTTTTTCAGCTTGTAGGCAGCTTTTTCCTCCCAATTATTAAATGTACCCACCATATAAATATGAGTAGCATTAGGAGCCCATTCACGGAAAGTCCACCCCTTATCGGTGCGATGCAATCCAAAATAAAGATACCCCGATGCAAAATCTGAAAGGGTTTGTTTTCCCTTATTCGTCAATTCAGCTTCTTTGTCTAATACATGCTGATGGCGTCCGGTGATAGCACCGGCAAAAGGCTCCAGCCAGGGATCGTTTTTTACGAGATTAAGTGTCTTTTCCATATCAGAATTGAATTAGGATTATGCTTTTACTTTTACGATTACTTTCTTCACACCATCTGGAGTGATACCGGGAGCATGACCGTCTTGCGGGAAAAAGATAGCAAACATTCCCGGTTTTACGGCAACGTATGTTTCTGCTAATCCTTCGAAGAAAGTAATATCTTTTTCCTCGTTGTAAGGTGCATCTGCCGGAACACAGTCTTTAGCAGCAGTATACCCCATTATTTCTGTTCCCGACAATGGGATTTGAATATCAATAAATTCGTTATGAGTTTCCAGTTTGGCTTCCTCTTTTGTTTTAGGTTTGGTTTGTGCAATATTCACCAACAGATCTTTTCCTTTCAGTTCTGTCTTACCAACTTCCATGGCTTGGAGGTCATGAGACTTCAAGAATTCAATAGCCTGTGCAAACAGAGGGTTTAAAGACGCATATTTCTCCAGATTTTCTAAAGTATCTACTACCATATAAGTTAAATTTTAAAGTTTATATTCTAGGCATTATTTATTCAAAATCATCAATCGTATAATTTATAAAATCGGCAAACCGTTTGAATTGCCGGAACACTTTGTCTATCTGTTCCAACATATCCGGTCGGGTAAAGAAGTCATCTGGAACATTATAAGAGCAAACATATTCTTTACATTTCAAATAATCAATGTACTTGAAATCTTTCGGAAAACCTTTCGGAGCTGTTTTCAGAAAATCCTCTCCTATCACCGGGAAGTATTTCTTAAACTCCGGATCTTCTACGATCGCAACAAACTCTTCGATATTATCATAGATAGATTGTCGCACTGCTTTCAGGATATTGGTAGGCAGACACAGGCTTCCTCCGGCAAGCATAGAACCATCCGGCTGCAAGTGTACATAATATCCACAATGATCGGACTTCTTTCCTTTGGCATTGATATAACCTCCGAAATGTATTTTATAAGGTGTTTTATCCGCAGAGAAGCGGGTATCCCGGTAAATACGATAAGTACAGTCTTTGGGCTGAATCCCCCGGATAGTTTCATCAAACAGGGAAATACGGGCGATCACTGTTGCCAAAAAGTTGTCGAACTCGGCACGGGCTGTTTCATATTCTGCCTTATGCTCATTAAACCACTCACGATTATTATTCGCGGAAAGATCTTTTAAAAACTGAAAGATAACGGGTATGTTCATCTTTATCATTTTCTATTATTACTCTACAAACGTACAAATTTTATTTCATATAAACTACAAAAGGGGGTAAAAGGACATAAAAAAAGCATCGGCCTGGTAAAACCGATGCTCTAACACATTTATCAAAAAAACAGACTCTTCTGTCTCTGACGTACTTTAGCTTTCACAAGTGAAGTACAATCTCTTTAATTAATCTTATATCTAATACTATGAAAAACACATAAATATAACAGTACAAAAGAGACTTTTGTTCAGCAGTTCTCTGTATATTTCAGTTAATTATAGTTTATAGAATTAAATGTTTCTCATTTATAGGCAATATAATGTGTTTCCAGTCAATCATTGCATTGAATAACATGATATGGGAATAGTCTTTCAAACATATTTGCGGAATGTCTTTCTCAACAATGAGCTGCCTGTCCAGAAATTCGCTTCGTTTCGTCCCCCGGAGTAACGGATGAGCTGGTGTGAACCAGGTATCTCCGTCATAGAGAGCAACATTAGCTATAGAGGTATCTGTCAGATAGCCATTTCTCACAATTAAAATATCATCCGCCATTCCTTTTTGAGCGTACAAGGCATTCAGTTCTTCCCGATGCGCACTTTTATAAGTATAATCAATGGTATCGGACACAACCAAATGCAAAGAAGATACCTGTCGCATCTGATAGGGCGCATACGTAACTTCTTCCACTTCTTTTCCATATACAATCCGGCATTTATGAATTCCATTTAAAGTTGGCGGAGATATAAATTCCCGTAAATCCAGCGGAGTGCTGTCTTTCCAAAAAGCTGCACGGGTTTCATTAAAGCGCTCTGTGTGATAATCAAGATTATAAATCTGTCCATCCTCTATCCGGATAGTCTCAATAAATGGGTACATATACTTTTTGTTTCATTTCATTATACTCGCTTTCCACATCACTCTGGCAGGTGATCCCACCTCCACTTTTAAAATACATCTTCTCTCCTTCCTGTTCTACAAAACGTATCATAACGGCACTATCTAAATCAATGCCATCAGAATATCCCATAACTCCTGTATAAAATCCTCTGTCGTAGGTTTCAGCTTCCTGGATAATCTGCATCGTTTTTCTCTTTGGAGCACCGGTAATAGAACCGGCTGGTAATAGCCTGAAAATAATATCTCCCAAATGCTCCTGATAATTTTCAGGCAATATACCCTGAATTTCAGAACTCGTCTGGAAAATGACTCCCCGATTAGTCTGTAACCTGTCCATATACCGATACCGGGAAACTGACACCCGGTTGGCAACCATACTTAAATCATTACGAATCAGATCTACAATGGTAGCATGTTCGGCAGTCTCTTTCGGATCATTCATCAATAATTGAGCAGCAGAGGGAATTGAAGCATCAATGGTTCCCTTCATCGGATATGAGCTAATTTTTCCTTGATGAATTCTAACAAATATTTCAGGAGAGAAAACCGTAAAACGATCTTTAATCCATAGCTTATAAATCGCTTTTGAATGAAAATAAATATCTTTCAGAGTGAGATTGGTTTCTACCGGAGTGCGACACGTCAAATTCGTAAGGAAACTATTTCCTGCCAGGATGTTCCGTCGCACGATATTAAACGAACGTTGATAAGAAGAAAAAGATTCTGCGAAAGGCTGCCAATGTAGTGAAGGCACTGTTTTTGCGGAGTAAGTAGCTATATCATCTTCAGCCGATATAATCTGATTGGTAAATCCATTCAAATTATACAAAACTTCAGCGGAATCAACAGCGGCAACCTCCTCTATATAAGATACATCTTGTAGATAATTTATAATGAAAATGAAAGGACGGTGGAGTTGTCCCAACTGGTTCATTCGTTTAATAGCCTGTTCCTTATTATATAAGTGCATATAAAATACTTCTACGTTTAGGGAAGGCAAATGTACACAAAAAGTATAGATTAGAAAAAGATAGCAATAAAAAAGGGTTGTCCGACGTGTCATATCGGCAACCCTTTATCATTTATAAAATTGGTCAAATTACTTCATAACAGCTTTCACTTGAGGAAGCATCTTCTTCACATTTTCATTTTCCGGAGAGATCTTAGCAGCTTCTTCCAGATAGTCTAATGCTTCTTTAAATCTACCATCAGCTTTTTCTTTTTCTGCAGCATATTTATCTGCATCAGAATTTGCCAAAGGAGCAGCTTTCTTCAGGATATTAGCGCCATCATTATAGCACAGAACTCCTAAACTGTACAATGCATTTGTTTTATATTGCTTGTGATCCAAAGGAATTACTTTCTTAAAACAATCTTCAGCTTCTTCTGCTTTTCCTGCTTTCTGTGCTGCAAGTCCTGCTTTTAGATAATGAAGACCATAATTCTTCACCATTGTCTTATTCTTAGGATCGACTTTCAGCCCTTCTTCTAATGTAGCTACATATTCAGCAGTCTTCTTTTGTGCATCTAAAGCCAAAGCTTTACGAGCATACGCATTTCCTATATTAAATTTTTTCTGAATAGCAATATCGAAAAAGGTCACGGCTTCCGCATACTTTTTCACTTCGTCTGCTGCTATACCACAATAGTAAGCTGTTGCAGAATCCTGATTATTAGTCTGTTTCAGATATTCGCTGAACTTCGCATACGCTACTGGATAATTTTTAGCATTAAATGCATCATTTCCTTCTTTTTTCAATTGCTCTGGGGCGGTTTGTGCAAAAACATTAGTCACTACAATACAAAATGCAAATAAAAAAATCAATTTCTTCATAACTTTATGTGTTTTTTAGTTGTTTATCGTTCAAAAGTAGAAGTTATAATAGAAAAACACAACCGTATTTTATTTTTTTGACCTTTTTGAAACCTATATAACGTTCGTTATTCTTCGTAAAAATAGATTTGCGAGTGTCCGACAGGGAGGAAAAAAGACACTCCTTCCGCCTCAATGATTCAGCGAAAGGAGTGATATTCAAATAGTTTAGTTATTGGTCAGATAGCGTTTTTATTAGCATATTCGGAAAACTCACAGCCAAAAGTATCCACCAGATAATTATCCAGATCATCTGCCTTGAAAGCCAGATGGGTCAGATTCGTCTTGACATTTTCCGAATAATCGGAGAATATATCAGATATATGCACACGATAAGAAAGATAAATCTGATTTCCATCCAGTCCGAAACGATAAGGAGCAATCTCTGTCTGAAGTAAATAGGTCAGCACAGGTTCCAGATTCTTTTTTGGCAGAATATTCAGCGGAGAGGTGGCAAACAAATAAGAACGGTCGTACACAAACATACGTATCTCCGAACTTCCCTTATAGAATTTCCAGCCTTCATATCCCACACGTGCCAATACCGGATTGATTCCCATCGCTTCAATGGCTTCTTCGCAGAATACAGCCAGATCGGTCAGTCCCCTCTCTTTAAAGATTTCTTCCGGCAACTTGTCACCGCAACAAGGGCAATATTCATCTTCTTCGGAAATGAATTCATCGCAACTATTACACTGCACATTAAAAACAGAGCGGTCCAGACTTTCTATATTCTCCAGTACCTTTTTCAGTGTATCCACAGGGATATCAAATCCCATATTATCCGCATCGGTGATCTTACTGGCGGTAATGGCGATCAATTCACCACGTTCATTGAACATGGGACCTCCGCTATTTCCCGGATTGACCGCAGCATCTGTCTGAATATAATAACTGTTGTTAATCAGCTGTCTGGGAGAAGAAACCGTACCTTCAGTCACTGTGAACGGCATACCAAACGGATAGCCGGCCACGTTTATCTTCTGTCCGATCGCGACTTCTTTCAACTCCGATAACCGGATATCCGGAAGAGCAGAAAAATCCCCTTCCACCGACAGCAAAGCAATATCCAATACGGAATTTACCATAACGACCCTGGCCAGAAACGAATTCTTATCACTATCCTGGATCGCTACCTGACGGAATCCCTCTACTACATGATAATTGGTAACAAACAGATCATATTGTTTCAGATAAAAACAACTGCCGCAGCCACCGGCATGATTCACTTTATAAATGGCATTGTATATATTCTGTTCCATAGTCTTGTTCTTTATTTGTTAGTGTCCTCTTCCGTATTGTTATTGTTGCCATACATACCGGCCATCATCTTTTGCATATTCTCCATAGCAAGTTGCTGCATCTTCTGTATTTGCTCCATATCGATATTCTGCATCGCCTGCTGCATCATTTCCTGTTGCATCTGTTGTAGTTGTGACATGTCGAAGCCCATTATTTCTCCGTCTTCGTCACCACCTTCTTCGTCATCATCTACATCCAGTTCTCCTTCCATGATATTGTCCATCGCTTCATATAATATCGGAGCAGCTTCTTCCCATGACATGGCAGAGGTAGCCTTCATAGCTTTCGCAACTACCGCATTCACATCATTCTGCACATTATTATAATAGTACAATTCATAGAACTTATTAATAATAAGCAAGCAGCAAACGATGAAGTCACCTGATTCCAATGCCGAGCCAGCTTTCTCGTATGTATCTTCAAAGTTATCCTGAATGTTTTTCAGTACGGAACGGCGTCTGTCCGAAATGAAAGTTTCAACAAAGTAAAGATCGGCAGCCAGTTGCTCCTTCGTCATTTCCTGAAGGCGTGTGACAACAGATTTGGTACGGGATACGATCTCCGGCAATGGCATATCCTCGCGTCCGTGATCTGTAATCGCTTTATCAAGATCATTCAGCAGTTGCCCCTGCGGACAGACAAAATAGCATATTTTAAGAAGCGTACTGGATAATATATTCCAGGCATAACCATACTTTCGTTCTGTCTCAAAGTATTTTACAGCGTCCATACATTCCTTGCAGGTCTGCTGAAGAGCTTCGTATACCTTATCTACCGTTTCATCATCGTATGGAGTAATTTTGGGTTCATAAATACGCTCGGCCTTGAACTTAGTCACAAATTCATCATCATATTTATCTCCTATCCGGCAAATTTCCTCAAGCACATAGTATATCTTGTAAGGATTACATAAAGCCACCGGACAATGAAAGTCAAAGAACAACTTATCATTCTGCAAAGAGATACATGCTAATGTCAGTTCTGTCAGATTCAAAGCTGCCACCTGCCGCAGCAAAGGTATCCTTCCCTTTTCCGGCAGCAACAAAAACGGAGCTGTAATATTCAGTTGGTCACCCTCCAGCTTCAGATAGACCATAATGGAACCATGAGGCACAGCAAACTCCGTTCCTTCCGCATTACCAAATTTGCTGCGTAACTCCGGATCAATATAATCCAGCAACAGATAAAAAGACTGTAAGTGCTCTCCCTTTTCAAAAGCATCTGTACTCTTCTCAAAAGCTTCTACATCCACCTTGCTCTGTGTAGAAGCAATGATCGGACTATGAAAACTCAGTGTTTGTTTCATAATTCTAATGTTTGGTTTAACAAATTATTTCATTCTCATTCTTAATCATTTAAAAGTCCCGAAGCACAGCCTCCAATGTCGTTTCCTGCGCTATCCCCATCTTTTCGGTACGAATTCTTTTCAGTCTTTTCTTCACCGAATCTTTCTCCAGATGCATGATCTTAGCAATATCAGTCTGCGAAAACTGCATTTTCACCATACAGCAATACCGCAAATCCTCCTCATTCAGTGCAGGATACTGATTCTTCAGACGTTCTGTAAAATTCAGGAAGATACTGTTGGCATTCTTGAATATTACTTTCCAGTCCTCATTCTTGAGCATTATATTCTGCTGGGTCTTCGGATTTTCAATCACAGGAATACAAGTTTCATTCAGGCGCTTAAAGAACTCAACCTTTAGTAAAGCCTCTTTCTCCCGAATCTGCGCTTCCCTTTCCTTAGCTTCCGACAAGTCTTTTTCTGCCTGTAGTTTTTCTATTTCACGGTACTTCAACAACTCCTGCTGATGAGCAATCTGTCCTTTCTGACGCAATACTTCCTGTTGTTTCCTTTTATATAAAAAGAAGTAGATGCACCCCCCTAACAAAATCGCCAGGCAACAAACAATAGTCACAACATACAGTTGCAGCTTCCTTTCTACCGCCTGTTGCCAGAGACGGGTATTAGCTTTTTTCAATTCATCATTGTGATAATTCCGGTGCAAAGTCAGTAAGCCTTCCTTATCTCTCTCCTCTATGAGCCTATCCCGCAAGTCAGCATGTCGGTTCATATAATAATATGCCGAATCCATCTGCCCGGTAGCAGCATAAATTTCAGCCTTAGCCAAAGACTTTCGAGTTGTATATTTTATATCTGTTGTATCTTCCACCGCTTTATTAATGTAGTAGAAAGCAGAATCATACTGATGCAGTTCAGTCAGTGTGTTTGCCTTATTTATATAATGATCATAGATATATTCATTTTCCTCTCCGAAAAGTTCAAATAGAATAGCCAAATCTTTATCGCGATACATCAACGCCTGTTTATAGTCCTTCATCGCCATGCAAAGATGGGCATGCTGTGAATAAATATGTGATAATGCCCGGACCAAGTTCTCTTTCTCAGCCAGTTGTATCGCTTGCACAGAATATTTATAGGCGCTATCCAGTTGATTTGTCTGCATAAATCCGTGAGTGATATACGGCAACAGTGCACAGATATACAAAGGGTTGCCTGTCCGTTCGGCATAAGGTAACGCTGCCTTCCCCAACCGTAGTTCCTCATCAGGAATCAGTCGCAAGTTGAAAAGACGACTCATTTTATACCTGACCATGAACTGAAGTTCATCGTTATCACTCTCTCCCAACCAATCGATTGTCTTTAGGAAATTATGCAGGGAAGCTTCCGAATCTTCATTATCCATTGCTACCAGACCGGCATTATAATAAGCCAGTGCCGCATGAACAGAGTCCGTGGTTCCTTTATAATAATCAATTGCAACAGATATAAGTGAATCACTTTTATGCTCCTCATCAGATGACTGATTGATCACCTGAGTCATTAGCAATGCATACAAAGCCCTATTTGAATCCGACAGCTTCTCCGGATACTGAATTTGGCGAAGTAAAGAAAGAGCGCTGTCCGGTTTCAGCTTGATCAATTGTTCGATAGATAACAATCGGTCGGCTGTATGATGACAAGCAGTCAATAAGAATCCTAACAATATAAAAAGTACAGTTTGTCGTAAATGCTTCATGAACAAAAGGTTTATGTTTCCCAACTAAAGAGACGAATCTCTGAATGCAAATGTAGGAATAATAATGGGAGTTGCTTTATAAAATAGGGGGTATAAATATATTCTTAATTAAATCAAATATTTGCCTGTTTATCAAATCAATATAGTATACAGCAAAGGGGGACATAGGGGGACATTTACTGTTTTATAGGGGATAATCGCAATATGAAACCACTCAGAATTCAATAAAATTGATGTACCCCAAACAAAAGAAAAACGTTGACTATTATTAAATAATCAACGTTTACATCAGTGATTCCGAAGCGATTCGATTTTTGAAATATCATAATTAATCATACAACTTAAAACTACTGAATATCAATATGCTTATTTAAACACACGTTGTATATCATTTTATTTTGTTGTGCAATATTGCAGAGATGTTGTGCAATATTAGTATATTTGCACAACCAATAATTATGATATGACTACCGTAAAAGCATTCATCCGAACAGGAAAAAAAGACAAAGAAGTCAATGTTAGATTTCGTCTGTCTGATGGAAGAGATGTACAATTATTCCATAAGTCCGAATTTATGGTGCTTCCTACACTTTGGGATGCCAAGAACGAGCAATATAAAGCCAAAAGCTTGATAAAACTGGAGGAAAGAACATTATTCAATGCGTCTATAAGTGAAAGGAAGAAGTTAATTTTATCTCTATATGGTGGAGATAAGTCTTTGACAAGCGATAAGCTTGAAAAGTTAATAGATGAACATCTCCATCCTGAAAAGTATGATGTCACAGATCAAAAAGAATCATTATGTGAAATGTTCCAACGTTACGTAGACGGTTGGTTAGATACTGGCGTTATAGGTGCAGGCAGAAAGAAACACTATGATGTAGTAATACGGGAACTAAACCGTTTTTTCATTATTAATGATATTGATGGAGAACCGGTAGAAGTATTTAATAAAGATATGATCCTCAAATTTCGTGAGTTCCTGCGTATTGAACATACTTTGGCTGATAAATATCCCGGTCTGTATGTTGATATGAACAATAGAAACAGACCTTCAAAGGAAAGAAGCCAAAATACAATAGCCGAAAAGCTTTTATTAATTCAGGCTTTTATGGTTGAATTAGAACGAAATGATATTATCCCGGTTTCACCCTTCCGGAAAATAGGAAAGGAAAAAGAGGCTATTATGAAGCAGCAATATGATGAGCCGGTATTTCTTACAAAAGCGGAATTTAATGCCATTTTAGTAAAGGATTGTCCGGATTCATTGCAGCGAGTAAAAGATATATTTATTGTACAATGTTGCTTTGGTTGTCGTGTCGGAGATTTTAGACGTTTTACTTTTGATAATGTCGGAATTGAACAAGGAATACCCTACATTCATTATTTACCTCAAAAAACGCATAGGGATGGGCTTATACGAACCGAAATAAGAACACCTATAATTCGGATAGCTTATGATATCATAATGAAGTACAAAGGGGAACTTTCAAAAAATGCATTATTGCCGTTTTATCCGGATGGAAATGGAGAGACAGGGTATAATTATCAAATAAAGAAATTACTGGAATATTATGGGATAGACCGCAAAATAGCAATATTCAATCCATCATCGAGTACAAATGAGTATAAGCCAATTTATGAAATAGCAAGTAGCAAATTAGCTCGGAAAACTCATGTGGATTTGATGAATAAAGTGCAAATTGACAAATATGCTGCCGGACTCCATGCGAAAAATAGTAGTGCGGTAAACCGATACACTAATATGGGGATAAAAGAGCGTTTTATTCTAATGTGTGCGGCCTTTGGGTGTGAGGCCTATACGGTGTGAATAGATATAAAACTTAGATATTAAAATAATGTACAATTAGAGAATGAAAGAACTGAATATTTTTTTCGATAGAGTAGATGAAATTATAGAAGAGAGTTTTAGACTAAGCAAATCACCTACGTACTCATATTTCGGGAAGTTCTCAAAGATGTTTTATAATGATGCTATAATTGTTATAAAATG
>OGGR01001063.1_pt1 | contig 11776 bp, 9 predicted proteins | sample 1571321 | NCBI WGS metagenome assembly OGGR01 (sample SAMEA2582048, study PRJEB24529) | metagenome | biome: Human gut stool | place: China | collected 2011 | reverse complement strand
AGCACCTCAAAAACACCATCATACACTAAATCAGTAAGTTGGCAGCATCACCCATCTCTTCGATTTCTTTGATGATGCCCGCAGCGTTTTTAATTGCGTCCTGCAAAGTGATTTCATAAACGTCGCGTGATTCGAAACGTTCGTTATCTTCCGGGGTAACTGCCACGGAGTGGATGATGATGGTCGCTTCGGCGATATCCTGCGCCGTCAGACGATTCTGGATACCGTCCGCGCCCTGGGTTTCAATTTTCACTTCATAACCGGCTTCTACCGCCGCTTCTTCCAGCGCCTGAGCGGCCATAAAGGTGTGAGCCAGGCCCATCGGGCAGGCACATAAGGCAATCAGTTTCTTACTCATCGTTAATTCCTCGTTCAGTGATAGTTGACGAGTGAAATTATGAACGTGCAAAACAAATCGCCGTTACCAGACAAATAATGCATTTACTGGAGAATTAATCCCGCTGTACGGAAGTGTGACGCAGGTCGGCCTTGTGAGGGGACACAAAGAAAAATTGAATAAACTGTATGATTTAAAAGATTATCGGGAGAGTTACCTCCCGATATAAAAGGAAGGATTTACAGAATGTGACCTAAGGTCTGGCGTAAATGTGCACCGGAACCGAGAAGGCCCGGATTGTCATGGACGATGAGATACACCGGAATATCATGGACATATTCTTTAAAGCGCCCTTTATCTTCAAATGCGGCACGGAAACCGGAGGCTTTGAAGAACTCAAGGAAGCGCGGCACGATACCGCCCGCAATAAACACGCCGCCAAATGTCCCGAGATTGAGCGCCAGATTGCCGCCAAAACGGCCCATAATGACGCAAAACAGCGACAATGCGCGGCGGCAATCGGTGCAGCTGTCAGCCAGCGCGCGTTCGGTAATATCTTTTGGCTTGAGATTTTCTGGCAGGCGGTTGTCAGCTTTCACAATTGCGCGATACAAATTCACCAGCCCAGGGCCAGAAAGCACGCGCTCCGCCGAAACATGACCAATTTCCGCACGCAATATTTCGAGGATAATGGCCTCTTCTTCACTATTCGGCGCAAAATCAACGTGACCGCCTTCGCCTGGCAAGCTTACCCAACGCTTATCGACATGGACCAGATGCGCAACCCCAAGCCCCGTTCCGGCACCGTAAACCGCAATAGGCTTACCTTCGACCGGTTCTGCGCCACCAAACTGAATCAGATGCTCTTTTTTCAGCATCGGGATCGCCATCGATACAGCGGTAAAATCGTTAATAATTTCCAGATGGCTAAAACCGAGATTCTTTTTCATTTCGGCAATTGAGAACGCCCAGGTATGGTTGGTCATCGCCACCCAGTCACCGGTAATTGGGCAAGCGATGGCAATACAGCCGTCTTTCACCTCGACCTTATGTTCTTCAAGATAAACGCGAATGACCGCTTCGAGGCTGGGGTAATCAAGCCCTGAATAGGTCTTAGCCTGCGAGATTTCACCACTGGCAATATCACACAGAGCAAGACGTGCGTTGGTGCCGCCCACATCACCGACTAATGCATACTTTGTCATTCTTCAACTGCTCCGCTAAAGTCAAAATAATTCTTTCTCACACTGTAAATACCTGGGGGCATAACAACAACGCCGGAAAGGCAGGCTCCCTGTAAATATCGATCTGGGTCACACAATTACTTTATCGTTTCAGCACCAATTGCAGCGATGCCTTTTTGCAAGCTGGGCAAACTAAGTATCTGACCCCGCATAAGGAATAGAACATGCTCCATCCGCGAGCCAGAACCATGTTGTTATTATCGCTCCCCGCCGTGGCAATTGGGATTGCGTCCAGTCTTATTCTGATTGTGGTGATGAAAATCGCCTCGGTATTACAGAATTTGCTCTGGCAACGACTGCCGGGAACTCTGGGGATAGCCCAGGATTCACCCCTCTGGATCATCGGTGTATTAACGCTAACGGGTATTGCGGTGGGGTTGGTTATCCGTTTCAGCCAGGGTCATGCCGGACCAGACCCCGCCTGTGAACCGCTGATCGGCGCACCGGTTCCGCCCTCTGCGCTACCTGGACTTATCGTAGCATTAATTCTCGGTCTTGCTGGCGGCGTCAGCCTGGGGCCGGAACATCCGATCATGACCGTCAATATCGCCCTTGCGGTTGCCATTGGCGCTCGTCTGTTACCGCGCGTCAACCGAATGGAGTGGACTATTTTAGCCTCTGCCGGAACCATCGGCGCACTGTTTGGCACTCCTGTTGCGGCGGCGTTGATATTTTCGCAAACCTTAAATGGCAGTAGTGAAGTTCCGCTATGGGATCGTCTCTTTGCGCCGTTAATGGCGGCAGCAGCTGGTGCACTTACTACCGGATTATTTTTCCATCCTCATTTTTCACTGCCCATTGCTCATTACGGACAGATGGAAATGACCGATATTCTCAGCGGTGCAATTGTCGCGGCGATTGCCATCGCAGCAGGGATGGTCGCCGTATGGTGCTTACCACGGTTGCACGCGATGATGCATCAAATGAAAAATCCGGTGCTCGTGCTGGGTATTGGCGGATTTATTCTCGGTATTCTGGGGGTTATTGGTGGACCAGTTTCGCTGTTTAAAGGGCTGGATGAGATGCAGCAGATGGTGGCAAATCAGGCTTTCAGCACCAGCGATTACTTTTTGCTGGCGGTAATTAAACTTGCCGCCCTGGTCGTTGCTGCCGCCAGTGGCTTTCGCGGTGGGCGAATCTTCCCGGCAGTGTTTGTCGGCGTGGCATTAGGGTTGATGCTGCATGAGCACGTTCCCGCCGTACCAGCGGCAATAACCGTTTCTTGCGCTATTCTCGGCATCGTGCTGGTGGTAACACGCGATGGCTGGTTAAGTCTTTTTATGGCGGCAGTCGTTGTACCCAATACCACATTGCTACCGCTGCTCTGTATCGTCATGCTTCCGGCATGGCTGTTATTAGCAGGTAAGCCGATGATGATGGTCAATCGTCCGAAGCAACAGCCACCCCACGATAACGTTTAGCAAAAAATGCTCTCCTTTATGATTTAAGAGTTATGGCGATGATACGGGGCTTTACCTCCCCGTAATATTGCGTTAACAGGCCGCTGACGGCTTCGAGCGTGAAGGAGAATAACAATGTTCAGGTCACTGTTTCTGGCGGCCGCCCTGATGGCATTTACCCCGCTTGCAGCAAACGCAGGTGAAATCACCCTACTGCCATCAATCAAATTACAAATTGGCGATCGCGATCATTACGGTAATTACTGGGACGGTGGTCACTGGCGCGACCGTGACTACTGGCATCGCAATTATGAGTGGCGCAAAAACCGTTGGTGGCGTCATGATAATGGCTACCACCGTGGCTGGGATAAGCGTAAAGCGTATGAGCGTGGCTATCGTGAAGGCTGGCGCGATCGTGACGATCATCGCGGAAAAGGCCGGGGTCATGGGCACCGCCATTAAACGCGTCCGCCAATGGAGCACAATGCCTGATGCGACGCTAGTGCGTCTTATCAGGCCTACAAACCGGCTCTTTAACGCGTAGGGCGGATAAGGCGTTTACGCCGCATCCGCCAATAGTGCCAGATGCGACGCTCATTCAACTACAATCCCAGCGCCGTCCCCACCAACAACCAGATATTCAGCGCCACGACCAGCACCACAATCACCCAGCCTGTCTGTTTTACGCGTTTGCTGTTCACCAGATCGCCCATCAACTTGCTGTCACTGGTGAAAATCAGCAGTGGAACCAGCGCCAGAGCGATACCAAAACTTAACAGTACCTGACTCATAACCAGAATCCGTGTCGGATCTAATCCCATCAGAATGACAATAAATGACGGCAACATGGTGACTGTACGACGCACCCACAGCGGGATATGAAAGCGAATGAAGCCCTGCATCACCACCTGCCCCGCCAGTGTCCCCACCACCGTTGAAGACAGCCCCGCAGCAACCAGGCTTAATCCAAAGACCGTTGCCGCAGCGTGGCTTAACAGCGGTTGCAGCGTCAGATAAGCCTCATCAAGATCGGCAACACCAGTATGACCGGAAAAGTGGAACGCCGCCGCAGCTGTAGCCATCATCGCCAGATTGACAAAACCGGCAATAGTCATGGCGATAGCCACATCCCATTTGGTGGCGGAATAACGTTGTTGACGCGAACCGCCATGTAAATGCTGAGTGAGCGAGGAGTGCAAATAAATCACATGCGGCATAATCGTCGCCCCTAACACGCCTGCTGCCAGGAAGACCGCTTCCGAAGTAGGTAAACTCGGGATCACCATTCCTTTACCCAGCTGCGCCAGGTTAGGCTGGGAGAAAATCAACTCGACAATGTAAGCCGCGGCAACAAACAACAGTAACCCGCCAATCACTTTCTCCAGCGGTTTTTGCCCGCGACGTTGCAGCATTAAAATCAGGAAAGTCGCGATCCCCGTCAGCACCGCGCCCTGCAACAACGAAACACCAAGAATGAGTTTAAAACCGATCGCCGCACCAATAAATTCCGCCAGGTCGGTTGCCATCGCAATAATTTCTGCCTGAACCCAATAGAACCACACTACGGGACGCGGATAGTGATCGCGAATCTGCTCCGCCAGATTTTTACCGGTGGCAATCCCTAGTTTGGCAGAGAGGATCTGAATCAGCATCGCCATCAGGTTGGCCCAAACGACAACCCACAGTAGCTGATAGCCGAAGCTAGCACCCGCCTGAATATTGGTCGCAAAGTTACCGGGATCGATATAACCAATCGCCGCAATGAACGCAGGTCCCATTAATGCGAGCCTCATCTTGCGCGCCGCCCGTCCGCTGCTACTCTCAACGCGATAGTTCGTCATCTTGTGCCTCTAAAACATAGCCTTTGCTATGTTTCATGCTATGCCAAACGAGAATAATTATCAAATTCATTTGAATGGGTTGTGGTGATTTCTTTGATAGACCAGGATTATGACTACGAAAAGATTGATGACTTGAATGTTATGGTTATGTTTAATGTTAGCACATTTACATAACTTTCAGCTTCCATACACAACATAGCAGAAATGTATGACAGATCACTATTTTTGAAGCTTGTCACAGGACGTCATTATAGTGTGTGTCAGATCTCGTTTTCCTTAACCATGTTACATAAAATGTGCACGGAAATTTAACCTGCCTCATATTTGGAGCAAATATGGACCGCGTCCTTCATTTTGTACTGGCACTTGCCGTTGTTGCGATTCTCGCACTGCTGGTAAGCAGCGACCGCAAAAAAATTCGTATCCGTTATGTTATTCAACTGCTTGTTATCGAAGTGTTACTGGCGTGGTTCTTCCTGAACTCCGACGTTGGTTTAGGCTTCGTGAAAGGCTTCTCCGAAATGTTCGAAAAACTGCTCGGATTTGCCAACGAAGGGACTAACTTCGTCTTTGGTAGCATGAATGATCAAGGCCTGGCATTCTTCTTCCTGAAAGTGCTGTGCCCAATCGTCTTTATCTCTGCACTGATCGGTATTCTCCAGCACATTCGCGTGTTGCCGGTGATCATCCGCGCAATTGGTTTCCTGCTCTCCAAAGTCAACGGCATGGGCAAACTGGAATCCTTTAACGCCGTCAGCTCCCTGATTCTGGGTCAGTCTGAAAACTTTATTGCCTATAAAGATATCCTCGGCAAAATATCCCGTAATCGTATGTACACCATGGCTGCCACGGCAATGTCCACCGTGTCGATGTCCATCGTTGGTGCATACATGACCATGCTGGAACCGAAATACGTCGTTGCTGCGCTGGTATTGAACATGTTCAGCACCTTTATCGTGCTGTCGCTGATCAACCCTTACCGTGTTGATGCCAGTGAAGAAAACATTCAGATGTCCAACCTGCACGAAGGTCAGAGCTTCTTCGAAATGCTGGGTGAATACATTCTGGCAGGTTTCAAAGTTGCCATTATCGTTGCCGCAATGCTGATTGGCTTTATCGCCCTGATCGCCGCGCTGAACGCACTGTTTGCCACCGTGACTGGCTGGTTTGGCTACAGCATCTCCTTCCAGGGCATCCTGGGCTACATCTTCTATCCGATTGCATGGGTGATGGGTGTTCCTTCCAGTGAAGCACTGCAAGTGGGCAGTATCATGGCGACCAAACTGGTTTCCAACGAGTTCGTTGCGATGATGGATCTGCAGAAAATTGCCTCTACACTCTCTCCGCGTGCTGAAGGCATCATCTCTGTGTTCCTGGTTTCCTTCGCTAACTTCTCTTCAATCGGGATTATCGCAGGTGCAGTTAAAGGCCTGAATGAAGAGCAAGGTAACGTGGTTTCTCGCTTCGGTCTGAAGCTGGTTTACGGCTCTACCCTGGTGAGTGTGCTGTCTGCGTCAATCGCAGCACTGGTGCTGTAAGACCATACATAAAAAAGCCGGGGATAATTCCCCGGTTTTTTTACGCCTGTTAATCAGCTAATGGCTGCGGGCGACCAATCAAATACCCTTGCAGATATTGCACCCCGAGCTTATGCAATAGCGCCTGTTGCTGTTGCGTCTCGACAAACTCCGCGACCACACTCAATGACTTCGCTTTCGCCAGATCGGTAATTGATCTCACAATCATCGCATCCAGCGTGTTCGTGACGATATCTTTCACAAAGACGCCATCAATTTTGATGATATCAGCCTGCAAACGCTTTAACCGTTCGTAGTTGGCATAGCCGGTGCCAAAGTCATCAATCGCAATCCGGAAACCAAACTTATGCAGCTGCTCGATGTTGTACATGCTGCTTTCTGCGTTAGAAAACGCCTGCTCCTCGGTGATCTCAAGAATGACCGCCTGCGGGGAGATGTGATAACGCTTAAATAGACGAATAATCCGCCCGGCAATATTCTTTTGCAGCAGCGTGAGCGGCATTAAATTAACTGAAAAGCGCGGGCCTTTTTTGTCGCAAGGGTGTGTTGCCAGCCACTTCAACAAGGATTCCAGCACTTGCAAATCAAAACGCGCGCTAAGGTTAAACTGAGCAATAAGGGGCAGAAACTTATCCGGGGTCATAATGCCGCCGTCATACTTCAGTCGCGCGAGGATCTCATCATAACCTTCACCCTCTTTGTTGCGAATTGGCTGGGCGTAGAGCAGCAAATCCCCCTGATCTAACGCCGTGCGAATGGTATTCAGCAATAGCACCTGTTTAGTGGTCTGCCCGGAAACCATCTCCTCTCGGCTATCCAGCGCCAGCACATGATGATGTGCGCAGGATTGCTCCGCCAGCCAGCTTAACTGCCCCAACAAGGGTTGCAGGGTTTCCTGATTTTCATCAAAACGCCCCCAGGCAGCACCATAGCCCATATCCAGCCCGGTATTGTTCCAGTGAATTTGCCGACTATTCAGGATGTTAACCATATGCTGGAGTCGCCCTTCCGTTTCCGGCCCGCTCAGCACTAACAGCAGTTCACTACCCGGCAATTGATATAACTTTTCGTTTTCCTGCATCAACGGCAGCAGCGTACGGTAAATTGATCGGATACAGTGAACGCGCATCATTAAGCCGTAATGACGACTCATAAACTCAAGATTATCAATGCGCAGGCAGCAAAAACTCTTGCCCGCCTCTTGCTCCGGCGCTTGTTCCAACGCACGGAAGTTGGGCAGGAGCGTTAACGGATCGGTCAGCGCCTGCAAATGCCAGCGGCGATTAAGCCATTCACTGCGATGATAAATGCGCACCATATAGAGCAGGCAAACGCTAAAGGAAATCAGCACCGCAAGAATAAATGCCAGCGAATATTCGGTTTCCACCCCTTGCAAAAAGTTCTGGTTGTAATTCAGAAGGCAAAGCGTTGAAACAGCCCAGGTGAGATTTAAAAACGGATAGCGAAGCTTACCGACCCCGAGGGTAAAGATGATGAAGAAAACGGGTACCAGGTAACCGGCAATAAAGTCGTTTTCATAAGGTGTGCACAACAGAAGTAGAAGCACGCTTAACGCTGCCAGCCAGCTTAAGGTAAATGCGCGTTTCTCTTTGCCCAACGACGGCGCGATATCCCTGCGCCACAATATCTGCGCAAAGTGGGGACTTACAATCATGCGAGTGAGATAGTAGAAAAGCATGTTGTAAATCAGCACAGCGGTGAAAAGGCTTAGCAAATCAACGACCGTGAAAATGGCATCCGCATCGCCGAAAAAGGTGGATATCTTTAGCGGGAAATCAAAGAAGCTCCCCACAAGATACATGCTGCATTTGATGCCGATCGGCGTCACCAAACCAAGCCAGAACAGACGTTGCCAGACATATCGGCTGGTCAATCCATAACGCCAACGCGTCCCCAGCTGCCAGCGTAATATTGCGCAGGCACACAACACGACAAACGTCTGGCTACCGAGCATGACCGCAGTCTGTAAAAAAGAGAGATGAAAGTTCCACAGATTGGTGCAAAACATCCCGCATAAAACGGGAACGACACCGCGCCAGCCAAAGATAAACAAGATTGACAGCATTACGCACAGTGGCATCCACGCCAGAAAGATATAACTGGAATGGATAATGGCAAGTGGCGAAATAAAACGGGATAGCTGAATAAGTACCACGGTGAGCGTAAACGCTAGTGTGAATATCTTGATATTTTTTATCAGGTTATGCTCCGCAAACATGAGTACACTACTCTCACTGATCGGGGTTTTCAGGCACACAAATAATAAGTTTATTCGCATCGCGAAGCAAACAGGGGGCCAGCCTGTTGCCGATTTTTCATCCAATGATGCTTTCACCAGGCGGCACTAACCCGGACGTAGACTGTATTACAAAAGCGGCAAAAAGCAGAGACAAAAAACCCCCGCTTTGCAGCGAGGGTTGGAAATTTGGTGGAGCTAAGCGGGATCGAACCGCTGACCTCTTGCATGCCATGCAAGCGCTCTCCCAGCTGAGCTATAGCCCCACGATGCGTTTACGTACCAAATTTGCTGGGTGCAAAATTTGGTGGAGCTAAGCGGGATCGAACCGCTGACCTCTTGCATGCCATGCAAGCGCTCTCCCAGCTGAGCTATAGCCCCGTCACGTAAAGCTTGTCGAGTTGACGGGCGGCATCATATGAATTCCGCCCGAATGTGTCAACGGCAAATTGCAATGTGTAGTTTCAATCGCTGAAAAATCAGGCAAATGAACAATTTTGGAAAACCGCTCGCATTCAGTAGTTATTCATGTCACGGTTTCCTGTAAAGTGGTGTTATAAAATGAACTACTAATAGACCCACATACATTCAGGGAATTGTTATGTTCAAGGAGAGGATGACACCAGATGAACTTGCCAGACTGACCGGCTATAGCCGCCAGACCATTAATAAATGGGTACGCAAGGAGGGCTGGACAACGTCACCAAAACCTGGCGTCCAGGGTGGCAAAGCCCGACTGGTTCACGTCAATGAACAGGTTCGTGAATATATTCGCAATGCTGAACGTCCAGAAGGTCAGGGAGAAGCGCCTGCCCTTTCTGGTGATGCGCCGCTTGAAGTATTGCTGGTGACACTGGCGAAAGAGATGACGCCAGTTGAACAAAAACAGTTTACATCCTTGCTTCTGCGGGAAGGGATTATCGGATTGTTACAACGCTTAGGGATTCGCGATAGCAAATAATATGAAAAGATTACGCAATAAAATGACCACCGAAGAACTGGCTGAATGCCTCGGTGTGGCTAAACAAACTGTTAACCGTTGGATCAGAGAAAAAGGCTGGAAAACGGAAAAATTTCCCGGCGTGAAAGGCGGTCGTGCCAGACTTATTCTGGTCGATACGCAAGTTTGCGAGTTTATTCAGAACACGCTAGCCTTCCATAACACACCAATGTTGATGGAAGCTGAAGAGAGAATTGCTGAATACGCTCCTGGAGCACGCGCCCCGGCGTATCGACAAATCATCAACGCGATAGATAATATGACAGACATTGAGCAGGAAAAAGTCGCGCAATTTTTGTCACGTGAAGGAATTCGCAATTTCCTCGCCCGTCTCGATATTGACGAATCAGCATAAATAAAAAACGGCAGGATATTATCTCCTGCCGTTTATCTTTTTACACGCTAATTACTGCTGATTTTCGCGTTCAGCAATAAAATCCAGCGCTTTGTTGATACGCTCGATACTGCGGGTCTTACCAATTGCGTGAACGGTAACATCCAGTGCTGGAGACTGCCCCGCACCGGTTACGGCGACACGCAGCGGCATACCAACTTTACCCATACCCACTTCCAGCTCATCCGCCGTCGCCTGAATAGCGTGATGAACGTTTTCAGCGGTCCAGTCAGTAATCGCGGCCAGTTTGTCACGAACCACTTCCAGCGGCTGACGCGCTACCGGACGCAGATGTTTTTTCGCGGCGTCGGCATCGAACTCAGCAAAATCTTCGTAGAAATAACGGCAGCTCTGTGCCATCTCTTTCAGCGTCTTGCAGCGTTCGCCCAGCAGTTTCACCAGATCAGCCAGCTGCGGGCCGTTACGGGTATCGATATTTTCCTGCTCAATGTGCCACTGTAAGTGAGTAGCAACATACTCCGGCGGCAGCGCGTTAATGTAGTGATGGTTCAGCCACAGCAGCTTGTCGGTGTTGAACGCACTGGCAGATTTGCTGACGGCATTCAAAGTGAAGTATTTGATCATCTCTTCACGAGTGAAGATTTCCTGATCGCCGTGGGACCAGCCCAGACGCACCAGATAGTTCAGCAGTGCTTCTGGCAAATAACCGTCATCACGATACTGCATTACGCTGACTGCCCCGTGACGTTTGGACAGTTTTTTACCGTCATCGCCATTGATCATAGAAACGTGCGCGTAAACCGGCACCGGCGCTTTCAGGGCCTTAAGAATGTTGATCTGGCGTGGCGTGTTGTTGATATGGTCTTCGCCACGGATAACGTGGGTGATTTCCATATCCCAGTCATCGACAACCACACAGAAGTTATAGGTTGGGGAACCATCGGTACGGCGGATAATAAGATCGTCCAGTTCCTGGTTGCTGAACTCGATCGGACCACGGATCTGATCGTCAAAAACAACAGAACCTTCCTGCGGGTTAGCAAAACGTACAACACACGGTTCATCATCAGCATGATGCTCATGGCTGTGGCGGCAGCGACCGTCATAACGCGGCTTCACACCTTTCGCCATTTGCTCTTCGCGCAGCGCTTCCAGGCGCTCTTTAGAGCAATAGCATTTATAAGCAGTGCCCTCTTCCAGCATCTGATCGATCACCGCGTTGTAGCGATCAAAACGTTTGGTCTGGTAGTACGGACCTTCATCCCACTCCAGGCTCAGCCAGTTCATGCCATCCATAATGGCTTCGATAGCTTCCGGCGTGGAACGCTCAAGATCGGTGTCTTCAATACGCAGCACGAACTCACCGCCGTGGTTACGTGCAAAAAGCCAGGAGTAAAGAGCAGTACGCGCGCCGCCAACGTGCAGATAGCCTGTTGGGCTTGGCGCGAAGCGAGTTTTGATTTTCATGAAATGGCCTTACGTTTAGAAAGATGCCGACAACCGGCAAATCCTGGAAAAATTGAGTGGGCGATATTCTATCACTCCCGCCTGATTCCTCAATGTAGTTCGGGTTTCTACCTTACGCATTATTGTTTTCGTTGACAAATTGCGCAACACGGTCTGTTTTGCGATCATCTTGCTTAAATTTACGACGAACGAACAATTTCTTTAGAAAATGCGTTGACTCATTTTGAACTCTCCCTATAATGCGACTCCACACAGCGGGGGTGATTAGCTCAGCTGGGAGAGCACCTCCCTTACAAGGAGGGGGTCGGCGGTTCGATCCCGTCATCACCCACCACTT
>OGGR01001056.1_pt1 | contig 11826 bp, 9 predicted proteins | sample 1571321 | NCBI WGS metagenome assembly OGGR01 (sample SAMEA2582048, study PRJEB24529) | metagenome | biome: Human gut stool | place: China | collected 2011 | reverse complement strand
TTTGAAGTTTTTCGTTCACTGTGGTCACTCTTAGTGCTTAATCATAATAACATGAAACGATACCCTATGCAAGTATTTTGTCAAAAAAAATTTATATTTTATCAATCCTCTATAAAATGCCTCGTTTTCAGTATATATCCAGTAATCAACTTTTATTTACTAGTATATTCTTTATATACCTTTACATAGTTTCATTCCTTACCAGTCCATGTCTGCTAACATCCATATTTCAGGTTTACTAAAATCAAATAATAGGAAATTACAAAACTATATTTTTTACCTAATAACTGTAATTATATAACTAAAAAAGGAGATAGACCGCTATCTCCTTCTATACATTTATAGTTTTCCCTATATTCAACCAATATGTTCAAACATACATTTAGTCGATTGCAATAACATGATCTGGATGTGCAATACTAACTACAGCATGTTTAGGATTATTGTTATGTTCTAAGTACAACTGATCCCCTTCAATATGTCCACGCCAGCCAACGACAATAGGATACTTCTTACTAATAGTTTTTAACAACTCAAATGGTTTTAGATTTAAGATAGGTGCAAAGAATACATTAATGCCATCTAGCAAGACTACTTCCGTATCGCTACGGCTAAGAGCACGGCAAATAACTTCTTCCGCTAATTGAGGCCGTTCATCACGAGGCACGAGCAAAAATTCTTCTTCAATAAGTTGTTTTGCTTCTAAATATTTCCACCCTTTTTGCTCTGATAACTCACGAATCAACAAACTTTTACCAGAACCAGGACCACCAACGATAAACAATATACGTTCATCATCACCTTGAATCTTTTCCCAACGTTCTTTTACATCTTGTACAGTAACCATACCCTTTGCCTCCTCGCTGTGACCTATCCTATTTTACAGGACGGTCAGATAACATAACGGATTTGATATATTGGTTTTTATCATCTAGGGCAAACTGTAAATAAGAGTTGCTTGCCGCTGGATTTTTATATTCATATACGGTAGACGTGCCCGCATTTGTTGTAGATTCAACGATACGAGTTGGCATACCATATACAAAGAGCAATAAGTATTTAGTATCCCCCATCGCAATACCGCGACGAGTAGGCGTGTAAATATTTAATAGAACACGATTGATGAGATTTTTTTTATCAACGCTCACGCCATATTCGTTATATCCAATAAATGTGGACCCAAACAACATACCTTGATGTTTCCAATCATTATTAGGATCATTAACAAAATGGTCATTCAACTTGAAACCACGCAATACAAAATCATCAGCCGTAAGTGTACCAGCTTCAAAATCATACACTTCAGCTTTCGGCAATCCAAACCTAGGCCATACTTGTCCACTAATAATGTCTACAGCCTCTATATTGCTTTGTTTAATGGTGAAAGCAATATATTCTTTTTGCTGACCAAGCATAGATTGTTGTTGGCTATTACTATTTGTATTCTCTACAGGACTCTTAAACTCCTTTTTTTGAGGCAATGAATTTTCGGAATACCCCTCGTAAAGGAAAATATACGTCTCATTTTTCTTATCACGCCACATCGCATTAGGACTGCCATAGGCAAATATCAATTCCATCCGTGTGCTACCAGGGCCAATGTCACGTACTGTATTAGCGCCTTTTTTCGTACTATGAATATTTGTAATAGTATTTGGTTCAAAGAAGTAAGTCGCCCCTTGACCGCGCAATTGATTGTTAACCAACAATTCTTGAGCAGGTCCAGTATATACAGTTACTGCTACATCTTTCATATAATACGTAGTAAAATTATCGCGTACCTCAGTTTTTTCTACATCTTTTGGGACTTCAAACTGATTCCCCAATCGGTATGTGCCAATAGCATAGTCATCTTGAGAACCTAAAGGCGGTAAACTGTTTGCCGTATAAGACTTACCAATATCAGCTAAATTATTCTGAGTGATACTCGGCAAAGGACCTTCGTTCTCACTAGCCGCTTGCCAGAATTGTATAGAATCACCAAATTCAGTTACAGCCATTTGCTCTGCGAGCCATCCAGTTTTAGAACCTTCCTGTTTCGTTTTTGGGTCTAGCTTAACAACTCTAACTGGTGCATTATCAAGGTAAGACAAGCTATCAACCTCACCAGTTCCATCTACACTACCATCATTGCTCGCATTAGCGGAATCTTGAGCTACAACGTTAGTGTCATCAGTAGTTTCTACTGCAACTGGATTAACAGTGGAAATGGCAGGCTCTGCTGCATAACTGATTGTAGTAGCACACAAGCCCACAAGGAGGGCTGCTACAATACGGCTCTTCATAGAATAGTTCATCGATTATTCTCCAACTGTGCACGCAACCAATTCAACCATGTTTCAAGACCGTTGTGGGCCGTGCAACTTACTTCAAAAATTTCTCCATTTGGATTTAAATTACGGATATCTTGTATTGCCTGCTCCTTTTTGAAAGGCACATAAGGCAATAAATCAATCTTGTTAATAAGGATGGCCTTAGACTCTTTAAAGATTAACGGATACTTAAGGGGCTTATCTTCACCTTCGGTAACAGATAAAACCGTTACTTTCATGCTTTCACCAATCTCAAATTCCGCAGGGCAGACTAAATTGCCTACATTTTCAATAATAATCATATCGAGATCATCAAGATTAAGATCACCTAAGGCATCTTGAATCATCTGTGCATCGAGATGGCACCCACCAACTGTATTAATCTGGATAACAGGCACACCCAACTCATGAATGCGCTTGGCATCCTTTGCCGTAAATAAATCGCCTTCAATAACGGCTAAGCGATAATCCTTTTTTAAATCTTGTAAGGTTGCCTCCAAAAGGGAGGTCTTACCTGCCCCAGGTGAACCTAACAGGTTAAATACAAATATATTCTTTTCCTTAAACAACTGTTGTAAGGACTCTGCAATAGCATCGTTTTTTGCCAGTACATTAGTTTTAACTTGAACTTGCATGCCTAACCTTTCTATCAATCGATATCTATAGAGGTCACTTGTAGCTCGCGACCGCCTATAGTTTGTACGAAATGGCTGTCACAATAAGGACAAATAAACGTATAATTTTTTACAAAAAATATTTTATCACAATCTAAACACTTTCCTTCAATAGGAACTGTATTGATTTCTATGCGTGAGCCTTCCGCAGGTGTTCCCTTCGTAATGGCTTCCCAACAAAATAGCAATGAATCCGGTTCTACCCCACTCATTAAACCTAAGTCTAGTTGAATAGAATGAATGACTGTCGCATCATGTTGACGTAAGGTATCGAGCGCTACATCAAGAATACCTTCTGCTATAGACATCTCATGCATGGTATGCCTCGTATACCGCTTCTAGCATCATTGTCGTTGTTACGGATCCAACACCTCCTGGTACAGGAGTAATGGCAGATGCAATATCTTTTACCGCATCATAATCAACATCACCTACAGTTTTACCATCAAGCTCATTGATACCTACATCGATAACTACAGCACCTGGTTTAATCATGTCCGCTGTAATCATATGAGCACGACCCGCTGCAGCAATAACGATATCGCCACGTTTTACTTGTTCTGCCAAATCAGGGGTTCTGGAATGGCACATTGTAACCGTACCATGTGCACCAAGTGTCATAAGAGCTACCGGCTTACCAATCACTTGGCTACGACCGATTACTACCACATGTTTACCCTCTACAGGAATATCATAGTGGTTTAAAATCGCCATGCACGCCTTGGCAGTACAAGGGGCAAAGCCACCTTTACCGGCAGTTACAAGACCAATATTATACGTAGTTAGACCATCGATATCTTTTTTAGGATCTAGCATATCGATAAGAGCCTCTGTATCAATGTGTTTAGGCATCGGCATTAACGGTAAAATCCCATGAACAGCCGCATCATTATTTAATTCTTGCAATGCTGTAACTACTTCATCCTGTGTAGCCGTTTCAGGTAATTGTTTTAACACAAAGCCATAGCCAAAGTTCTTGGCTGTCTTTTCCATAAATGTAGCATACATATGAGCGCCGTGGTCATCACCAACGAGTAATACTGCCATAGTAATTACAGAGTCGCCAACTGCTGCAACTTTTTCTTGTAAAATCGCCTTGTGAGCATCTGCTACTGCTTTACCGCGTAATTCGATCATGTGTATCTCCATTCATTCAAACTATCTATAAAATAAGGTGCCTCCGGAGAGGCACCTAAGTCTCTTATTCTATTATATAACGAACTGTCTATAATTTCTAATTATGCCCGAATTCGTTTTATCTACGGAAATGAACAGTAATTGCTGTACCAGCCTGAACAGTTGTACCGCTACTTTCATCTTGAGATGTAGCCGTACCAGTTCCATCCGGTTTAAAGGCAAGTCCCGCCTTATGTAACCAATCACGCACTTCACCATAGGTAAAACCAGTAAAGTTAGGCAATGTAACAGAACCATCACTTCCCGATTTTGGTTCAGGTAATGTATTAGCAGCTTTAACAGCTACTGGTGTACTTTCTTTAACATACGGACTCATTTGGTAATACCGTACAAGTTGAGATACGATGTCCTTAAATACAGGGGCTGCAATTTGACTACCATAAAAAGAACCCTTTTGTGGGTCATCAATAACGACAAGAACTACAAATTTTGGATCCTCTACAGGGCCAAAGCCAATAAAGGACGCAATGTATTGTCCGTCGAGATAACCGCCATGTTTGGTATCTAGTTTTTGCGCCGTACCAGTTTTACCGCCGAAGTGATAACCTTCTACCATCGCTTTTGTACCGCCACCTTCAGATACTTCTTTTTCTAGAATATCTACAATGGTTTTAGCGGTTTCCGCCGGAACTGGTTGTCCCACAACAGATGTTTCAGTCGTACTTGTAACATCGCCTTGAGAGTTACTATAAGACTTGATGATATGTGGTTTCATCATAGCCCCACCATTAGAAAGTGCACCAAAGACGCGAACCATTTGTAATGGTGTAACCGCAATACCTTGACCGATGGACATAGTCGCAACGTCTAGCTTACTCATATCCTCTGGATTATACAAAATACCTGCTCCTTCACCAGGCAATTCAATACCTGTTTCAGAACCAAAGCCATAATCACGTACATATTTCGAGAGAATATCTGCACCTGTTAATGTACCAATTTCAGCCATACCAGTATTAATAGAGTACTTCAAAATATCTAGCAAACGAACAGGACCATATCCCTCACCATTCCAGTTTCTAATGATATGTCCATTGGCAGCGAAGGCCCCTTTATCGTTATACACAGTGTCTAACTTCCATTTGCCTGCTGCAAGAGCTGCAGATGCAATGATAGGTTTGAATGTAGAGCCTGGTTCATATAAATTGGTAACCGCAATATTTTTGAAAGCCTCTTCACCACTTTGGTTGTAGTTATTAGGATCATAACTTGGACGATTGGCCATCGCTAATATTTCACCGTTCTTTGGATCCATAACGATAACGCTGGCATGCTTAGCTCCTGTATCAACCATCGCCTTATCAAGAGCGCGTTCTGCAATAAATTGAATTGTTGCATCGATGGTTAAGGTTACACTTTTACCCTTATCTGGTAAAAATTTAGATAGTACGGAACCAAAGATGGCATTCCCTTTATTATCAGTAGCTACAATTTCTTGTTGTACGCCCCCCTTTAATTCGTCATCAAGAACCATTTCTAGCCCATCAAGGCCTTTATCATCAGTACCGACAAAGCCTAATACTTGTGCCGCTAAGACACCATTTGGATAATAGCGCTTAGATTCTTCAACGAAATTAAGGCCTGCAATATTATTATCCTTAATAACTTGTTGTACCCCTTTTGATTTGTCTGCATCCATCATACGATTCAACCAGACAAAGGCGGTATCCTCTTGCAAAGCTTTCACAATATTCTCTTTTGACATCGTTACGTACGGTGAGATGAGATCCGCAATCTCTTGAGGAGACTGTTTAATCATCTTCGGATCCGCATATAAAGATTTTGTAACTACACTCATCGCCAAAGGCTTGCCATTACGGTCATAGATTGTACCGCGCGGCGATTGTAATTTTCTATCTACTTGAACTTGTAATAAGTTTTTCTTCTCTAGGTCAAAGGTATCAAAGACCTGTAACTGTGCTAAACGCCCGATAAGGACGAAGGCAACGGTCATGAGTATGGCAAGGCACCACGTAGTGCGACTCCAATCACTCATGCGTAATAACGCTTTATTTAATAACTTCATCATTTCTCCACTGGACGGCGTAACTTATGGTCTAATGCATCATATAATGCATCTGGTTCATTGGGAATCACCCCATTTTGAACCTGACCTAATAAATACTGCAATCCTTCCCCCACTTTTTTCCCTGCAAGCTTAATAACTCGTTCGTCATAATTTAAATCCTTTGTATGGATAGGCATCTCTAGGCTAAGATCTGCCATACATTCACCAAAGGCTAAGGTGCCATCCGTCGATGCATAAGGCTTCCCACAGCCTAATACATCGGCAGCACAAACCTTAGATAATTGTTCCCATGCAATTCGCATAATTTGACTATCTCGAAACTCACCGCTGCGAGCCTCTTTACGGATCCACTTTTTCTCATTAGCTTCCCCATTTTGTACAAAATAGTGAAAGCGCATATGATTTTTTACAATCCAAGCTACACGGCGCACAAAACTCTTAGGGTAACCTAAACGAGTAAGTAATGTTTCTGTCATTTCAGCCCCTAATGTATCATGACCACGATCTGTGAGGCGACCATTCACCACAGCACGCACCGTAGGCATCCCCTTTGCTACATCGTGTAACAGTGCACCCCAACGTAATGTTAAATCTGGTTCTGTATGAGATACAACGGCTAATGTATGATACCAACCATCAAATTCGTGAAAGTCTTTTTCTTGTGGTAAATTCACAAGATGGTATAGCTCTGGTAAAATAGGCACTTCACGAGCCACGCCATTTTCTACAACGCGACAAGAGCACTCGGCCAAGCGAGATTGTACTAATACATCAAGGCCCTTAGCCACAGCGGGCTCTAACATGAGTCGGTCCAGTTCACTACGGACTCTCTCAAGAGATAACCCAGGCACACGATAAAATGCCTTTGGCATAGCTTCTAATAAGTCTTCGGTAGGTAAGAAATCTAGCTTTGCCACAAAGCGGCATGCTCTAAATAATCGCAATGCGTCTTCTTCGAAGCGTTGCTGTGCATTGCCAATGGTTCGCAATGTCTTATGCTTGATATCTCGACGTCCCCCTACTAGGTCTATGACCTCACCAAAACGATTCATCGCCATGCCATTGACCGTAAAGTCGCGACGCAACACGTCTTCCTCCAAGGTATCGGCATAAGCGATTTCTTCTGGTCGATGACTATCCGCTCCATATCGTTCAGTGCGATACGTTGCAATTTCATATTGCTTTCCTTCTAGTGTAGCTACTACTACACCAAAAGATTTTCCTACTAAGTCTGTCGTTTGAATATCTTGACCGCGTAGGACTTCAATTACCGTATCAGGGCGTGCAGACGTCACAATATCAAAGTCATGAGGCTTTTGATGCATCAAAATATCACGCACTGCTCCGCCAATGATATAGGCTTCATAACCTGCTTCTTCTAATACAGTCAATATTCGATTGGCTTGTTCCATCATGCACACTCCTTTCTGAACTAGTCTAACCTTTATTTTACTACAAATGAAAGCATGAAAAAAGTGCAATCCTATAAGGATTGCACTCGTTCTGCAATAGCTGTACCCGTCGGTGTTACCGCAAGGCCGCCATCACTTGTTTCACGCAATGCTGCTGGCATAGCGCGACCGATATTATTCATTGCTTCAATAACTTCATCTGGTGGAATTTGACTTTCAATATTCATCAAAGCCAATTCAGATGCAGTAATGGCATGAACTGCATAGAAACCATTACGTTTAACGCACGGTACCTCTACAAGCCCTGCTACTGGATCACAGGCAAGGCCCAATAAGTTTTTCATGCACAATGCGATAGCATGTCCTACTTGACGAGGCGTACCACCCATCATTTCTACAATAGCACCGGCAGCCATACAAGCGGCCGTACCAATTTCTGCTTGGCAACCGCCAACGGCACCGGCCACACAAGCGCGATTCGCTACGACATTGCCAATGCCAGAGGCAGCCAAGAAGCCCTTTACCATAGTTGCTCTATCTAGCTTGTAATGGTCCGCTACTGCTTTCACCGCACCAGGCATAACACCACAAGATCCAGCCGTAGGGCACGCAACAATGCGGAACATCTTTGCATTTGCTTCATTAACAGCAATAGCATAGGTCATAGCTTTGTACGCGATATCACTCATAAATCTTGGTGTTTGTCCATTAAGCTGTGCTGCCTGGCCACCGGACATACCAGACGCTGTTTTTTCTGCATAGTCTATACCATCTTGAATAGAACCTTCAAAGATGTCTAAACGATGCTCTATTTCACGAATAACCGCTTCTTCACTGCGGTCATAATTTTCTAATTCATAACGCAGTACTACTTCACCAAAGGAAATGTTATTTTCCTCAGCTAGGCGAATAATATCTGCAATTGTATCATATGCATAACTCATCATTCGCCCTCCTATAATGCTTCAAAGGTCATCACATCCTGGATGCCTGGAAACTCGCGCATAAACTGAACTGTAATAGGATTTACCACTGTATCTGTAGTAATAACCATGACTGCATCCTTATGCTTGCCCTTACGGAATACGCGCATCGTAGCGATGTTAATATCGGACTCACTCAATGCTTGGCTCACAAGAGAAATGGCACCAGGTCTATCCTCATGAAATACGACAAGGGTAAACTCATCGCCAGTAATAGACATATCATTGCCATCTACTTCGGTAATCATAATTTGACCACCACCAAGAGAACGACCAATAACAGTCATATGACGATTATGTTCATCGTACATATCAAAACGAACTACATTAGGATGGCCTACATCGAGAGGAGACTCAATAAAGTTGTACTCCATCCCCTCTTTCTCAGCTAATTTATGAGCAACACGAATATTCGTATCATCCTCTTTGAACCCCAATAGACCGCCAATCAAAGCACGATCTGTACCATGACCTTTATAGGTCTTCGCAAAAGATCCATATAAGGTTAAATCTACCTTTTTAGGTGTGGAACGGAAAATACACCGCGCCATCTTACCTAGCCGCGCAGCACCCGCTGTATGCGAACTAGACGGACCAATCATAATAGGCCCTATAATATCAAAAATACTATTCATACACGCCTCTATATACACATCAACAATGTGAAAAAATCTTACTTTACCTATAGTATAACAATCAATATTGATAAATGTCTATATGCACATTAGAGGCATCTTTGTGCGTCTATGAAGGACTACTATTTATATGAAAACTATCAAAGAATAGTATATTGATAAGACGCCTTTATATCTACAGTTATAAAAAGGAAAGACTATACTTATGCAGCGACATCAGGTCACGAGGAGCAAAGAAGTATAGTCTTTCCTTTTTAACTAAGTTGTGGATACAAAACTGGGCCCCATCAATATACAAACACTCGATAGATAGCTTTCACAATAATAGTAAAAAAACGCACCTAAGGATAACCCTAGGTGCGTTATTTATAACAACAGTCCTAAATCATAAAAGAGAGGGGACGTAGGACTGTAGTTAACAGATTAATAGATCCTATTAGCCCAAGATAGCTTTCATGTCAGCTTCTGGAGTTGTAATTGGATGTAATTGGAATTTTTCTACCAAAATGTTCAATACATTGCTGGAGAAGAATTTAGGCAAGGAAGGTCCGATGTAGATGTTGCGGATACCCAATGCCAACAATGTTAACAAGATACATACTGCTTTTTGTTCGTACCAGGACAATACCAATGTCAATGGCAAGTCGTTTACATCACATTCAAATGCACCAGCTAAAGCTACTGCTACTTGAATAGCGGAGTAAGCATCGTTACATTGACCCATATCAAGGATACGAGGGATACCACCGATTTCGCCGATGTTCATGTCGTTGAAACGGAATTTACCACAAGCCAATGTCAATACTACAGTATCATCTGGAGTTTGTTTTACGAATTCTGTGTAGTAGTTACGGCCTACTTTAGCACCGTCACAACCACCAACTAAGAAGAAGTGTTTGATTGCGCCAGCTTTTACAGCGTCGATTACTTTATCAGCAATACCCAATACTGTACCGTGACCGAAACCAGTAGTTACTTCGTGACCACCGTTGATACCAGTGAATTCTTGAGCTTCTTTGTAGCCGCCCAATTCGATAGCACGGTTGATAACTGCGGAGAAGTCTTTAGTACCATCTTCTTTTTCTTCGATATGTGCACAACCATCGAAACCTACCATATCTGTAGTGAAGATATTAGCTTTGTAGTTTTCTTTTGGTGGCATAATGCAGTTTGTAGTGAACAAGAATGCGCCAGGAACGTCAACGAATTCTTTTTGTTGATTTTGCCATGCAGTACCGAAGTTACCTTTCAATTGAGGATGTTTTTTCAATTCAGGGTAAGCGTGACAAGGTAACATTTCACCATGAGTATAGATGTTTACACCTTTACCATCAGTTTGTTCCAACAATTGATTCAAGTCGTGAAGGTCATGACCAGTTACAACGATGAAAGGACCTGGTTCTACAGTCAAAGGAACTGTAGTTGGTACAGGTGTACCATATGTTTCAGTATTAGCTTTATCAAGAATAGCCATGCATTTCAAGTTGATTTGACCGAATTCCATCAACAAGTTCAACCATTCTTCAGCACTGTGGTCTTTAGCGAATTCTACCATGCCTTTGATGAACCAAGCGTCAACTTCAGGATCATGGAAACCAAGGCGTGCAGCATGCCATGCGTATGCAGCCATACCACGCATACCTAACAATAATGTGGAACGAAGGGATACGATATCTTCTTCACCTTTCCACAATTGTTCCCAATCAAAGTTTTGTTGAGCGCTGTCCACTTTTGCATGGTAAGCATTCACTTCGTCAATGAATTCTTGAACGCGGTCTTCAGAGAAGTTTACGTTTGTTACACACATGAACAAACCGCGCATAATATAATCGATACCTTCTTTAGTATGACCCTTTACGTCTAAAGCGCGAGCCAAGCCAACTAAAGCAGCAGTTAATTCGTCTTGTAAGTTAGCAACTGGTGCAGTTTTACCACATACACCTTGTACAGTACAGCCACCTGGTGCTGCAGATTGTTCGCATTGATAACAGAACATACTCATTTAAAATCCTCCTTTGCGAGACTTCCTCGCAGTCAAGCTAGATAATATAAAACCTATACATTACACTGATGTTTTATCAGTTGTCTGATTGATTACATTTGAAAGTATAACGTAAAGATGATACAATTTCTGTAGCTTGAGCAACAAATAAAAACTTTTTCAAAAATTTTCCTGACTCCCCTTATGGAACAGGTAGACCATTTGGTCTTATACTTTTATTATACAATAATCATTTTTAATTGCTATAGACTTTATCACACCGGAGGTGCCTATGAAACAAATACTTTCAAACGATATCATTAATCAATATATGCCCACCCTCGTGAAATGTCCTTTATTCAATACATTAGGAGAGCCAGAGCTGCGTGGCTATTTAAATAATGCCAAAGTTATCATCCACAGTTACAAAAAAAACGATTTTATAGCCCTCGCTGGAGATCCTATGGAGGGTATCGGCGTCATCCTTGAGGGCAGCGCTTTACTAACTCGTGAAAATGTAATGGGCCAACGGGTTATTATGGCAAACTTAGAGCAATCAGATATTTTCGGAGAAGCACTATTATTTAGTAAACAGCCTTTATG
>OGGR01001055.1_pt1 | contig 11835 bp, 6 predicted proteins | sample 1571321 | NCBI WGS metagenome assembly OGGR01 (sample SAMEA2582048, study PRJEB24529) | metagenome | biome: Human gut stool | place: China | collected 2011 | reverse complement strand
TGTGCAAAAAAAGAAATAGACCGGGAAGCACTCAACTTTGCCAACACTGCGGCAGCCATTGCAGTCACACGCTCGGGTGCACAACCGTCTATTCCCACTCTCGATGAAGTGAAGCACTTCATGCTTGAAAAAGAATTAGCCTTATCGTTCAACTTTTAAATTTAATGAACCATGAAAACCTATTTGAAACGACTACTCATCCCTATTTTATCGGGCTTGATAGTATGCAGCTTTTATAGTTGTGATAGCGACGACGAACACACCGCTACTCCCATAGCCCCCATTCTAAAGGAAATAAAATTTCCTTCGGAAAATGACATCATCCCCGGTCAGGTTGCGCAAATCAACGGACTCGGTTTTGCAAAAGAAGATATAGTCTATTTAAGTAACGCTGACAACCAGAAAGAAAAGGTAGAAGTCACGGAGATTACAGACAGTTACCTGAAGTTTATCGTCCCGGTAGAAGCAGGCGGCGAGTATACCGTAACAATTGAAAGAGCAGGGAAACAGACCGTTTTAAACGGAACTTTCAAAGTGCCTTTCGTTGTTCCGATCATTGATATCGTTCTCCCTTCAGGTAATGTACAGCCCAAGAGCAAAGTCGAGATTCAGGGAAAAGGATTTGAAGCAGGGGACGTCGCCGTATTATATGCTTCTTTCTACCCGACAGGCGTCGAATACAATCTGCCATTAACTCTTAATGAAGAAGGAGTAGAATTTACACTTCCGGAAGGATTATACGGGGTAAACTCTATTATGATTATCAGGGGAGAACGGAAAAGTAATCTTGGAACAATCACTATCGAGACGAATGTTGGCGACAAACTCGGAGGAGGTGTTGTATTCTGGGTGGACGCTGCAAAGGCACACGGATATATCGTAAACATGAGTAACATCGGTACGGGAACAGAACAATTCGGTCCGGAGGTAAATCCGTCGGACGCGGCCGGAACGAGTCAAAACATGGGAAGCGGCTATACAAACACTCAAAATATAGTCAAAAAGTTTAATGCATTGCAAAGTGCGAACAACTGGCCCGAGTGGCAAGGAGTCAAAATTGCCGCCCAACTTTGTCTGGACAACAGTGTCACTGAAGGAAATGCCGTATATGCCGACTGGTTCCTCCCTTCCAGAGAAGAACTGATCGAAGTATTCAAAGTTAAAAGTTTATTAGCAGAGAAAGGAGTCAATATTCCGGCAAACAATTACTGGACTTCAAGTGAAGGCGACGGGGAAGCCGGCTGGTCTGCCTATTATGTGAACTTCTACGAAGAGACTAATATCGTTTCTGAAATCTGCTCAAAAAGCGGTTGGAAAATTGGTGTTCTTCCTATCCGGGCCTATTAACTAACAATTCTATAAAATAAGCGTCATGAAAAAACACATTATATTATTTATAGCCATCTTTTTTGCCAGTGTATTACATGCACAGACAATCAACATTAGAGGAACCGTTACCGACACGAGTAATGAAACATTGCCAGGTGTATCTATAACCATAAAAGGTACTCAAACAGGAACAGTAAGTGATGCAAACGGCAACTACAGCATCAGGGCCCAAAGAGGAAATGTTCTGGAGTTTACTTTCGTGGGTATGGTAAAACAATCTGTTACCGTAGGAAAGCAAAATGTCATTAATATACAAATGGCAGCAGACGCCATTAATCTGGACGAAGTAGTAGCAATCGGGTATGGTATTGCTAAAAAGAGCGATTTAACGGGTGCCGTTGCCTCTATCAAATCAGAGAATCTTACAAACTCCAAAGTAGGAACAGTGACAACTGCCCTGCAAGGACTTGCCGCCGGCGTGCAAGTCACTACCCGCTCCGTAAAACCGGGTGGAGATGCTTCTGTCGTTATTCGTGGAGTAGGTTCGCTCCGAGCCGGCAGCGAGCCGTTATACATCGTCGACGGTATTCCCGTACAAGGAGGTTTGCAGGATTTATCTTCCGGTGATATTGAATCTATCGAAATATTAAAAGACGCTTCTTCCGCATCTATCTATGGCTCGAGAGGTTCTAATGGCGTAGTACTCGTGACTACCAAGAAGGGTACAAGCGGAAAAGCCAAAATCTCCCTGAATGCCTCTTTCGGTACGCAACGAATGTTGAACAAGCAAGATTTGATGAACGCACAGCAATACTATGAATTAGTATCCATTGCCCAGCCTAACTACAAATGGACATCAGAAGAACTACGCTTGCTAAGCCGTGGTGAATCGACCGACTGGCAGGACGCAGTGACCCAAAACGGGCAATACCAAAACTATAACTTCTCGATTTCCGGAGGGAAGAACGATATACAACACTTTTTAGGAGTAGACTGGTACGATCAGAAAGGTACGATCAAAAACTCGTCTTTCAATAAGCTGACCGTCCGATATAATATGGATGCCAAACTAAACAAGTGGCTGAGATACGGTGTACGTTTCAATGTCATTGAGTCAAAGCTCATGAATATCAATGAAGAAGCCGATTCGGGATACGGAACTATGTTCAGTGCCATTAGTTCACAACCGACAGCTCCTATCTATACCGAAGACGGAGAATACTTCGATGGTTTCCTCAACACGAGAGCAAATCCGGTGGCTATTGTTGACCTGCTTGACAAAGCCACACTCAAGTCCAGATTCGTAGGTTCCGCCTACATCGAGATAGAACCGATAAAGAACTTGAAATTACGTTCCGATAACGGCGGAGAACTTGTCTTTTATAAAGTAAATACTTACGAAGACGGCCGTATGGGACAGCATTATACGGCTGGTGGCCATGCTAATGTGATGTCGAACAAGAAAAGATATTGGCAAACAGAGAACACTGCCACTTATTCATTTGACATCAATAAAGAACATCAACTTTCTGCAATGGCAGGTTTCTCCGCTTCCAGAACAGATTATGAAGAAGTAACCGCCGACTCCAAAAAGTTATCATCTATTCTCAAGTATTACAATTTGCAAGGAGCGGAAGAACATGGACCGAACTCTTCGTATGCAGTCCCATCTTCTCTGGTGTCTTTCTACGGACGATTCAATTATAATTTCAGCAACCGCTATTTGGCAACATTGACGATGCGCGGCGACGGTTCTTCCCGTTTTGCTCCGGGACACCGATGGGGATTCTTTCCGTCACTGGCTCTTGCATGGCGTGCTTCTGAAGAAAGTTTCATCAAAGAAAACGCTCCGGTCATCAGCAACCTGAAGTTAAGAATCAGCGCCGGCAAACTGGGTAACCAGAATATCGGAGATTTTGCTTATGCCCCGACAATCGCCCTCGGAGGAGCTTCCGCTAATTACATTTTAGGTAATAACCTGGTAACCGGCTCCGTACAAACCTCTATTTCGAACCCGGAACTGACTTGGGAAAAAGCCAACCAACTAGACTTGGGTATTGACTTCGGGTTATTCAACAATCGGATAGCCGGTACGATCGAGGCCTACTATAAGCGTACGACTGACCTGCTATGGGAAGTACCCCTTCCGTTGGAATCCGGCTTCGGAACTTCACTTACCAATATCGGCAAAATTGATAACAAAGGTATTGAATTTACGCTGAACACGGTCAACATCAGTACCAAAGACTTCTTATGGACAACTGCCTTCATGATTTCTTATAATAACAATAAGATCAAAGAACTTTATGACGGCAAACAAGATGTCAATAAAACATTGTTTGTGGGACGTCCTATCGGACAGTTCTACTTATTGAAATCCGAAGGTATCTGGCAAACCAATGAAGCTGCCGAAGCTGCCAAGTACAATGCCCAACCCGGTGACCGCAAGATTCTGGATGCCAAGAAAGACTATGTCATCAACGGAGAAGACCGTGATTTCTGCGGAGTTTCCACTCCCAAATATTATGGTAGCTTTACGAATACATTCTCATATAAAGGTATTGACCTTACCGCGTTCTTTACTTTTGCAGGAGGACATAAAATCAACAATTCACTGAACCGCTACCTCAATTCTTTCAATGTATGGGGAAACATGAGTGAAAACTATTACAAATATTATTGGAGACAAGACAGACCGAACAACAAATATCCGGCTCCGAGAGTTGGTAGTGCTTATGCCAACGGAGATGGTACCGACGCCAATCTCCAAAAAGGTGATTATCTCCGCCTCCGTAATCTGGAAATTGGTTATAGCTTGCCGAAAAACGTCATCAGAAATATCAAAGCCTCAAATATCAGAGTTTATTTCTCTGTACAAAACCTATTCACAGCTACGGAATTTACGGGATTTGATGTAGAGTCCAGCGACAATACCAATCCTTATCCGAACGCCCGTAGCTTTATCGGTGGTATTTCTCTTAACTTCTAAAAACAGAAACATTATGAAAAAATATTTATCAATATTAGCTTTCAGTTGCCTGACATTATGTAGTTGCGACAACTTTCTTGACTTGACACCCCAAAGTGTACTAACACCGGAAAATGCTTATGAAAAACCGGAAGACTGGCAGCAAACTCTTTATGCCGCTTATGGCACGCTCCAGGAAGTCTTTGTCGGGAAATATACCATTACCCTTACTGAATTCGGAACAGATGAAGTAATTCCGTTTGATATGGGTTGGGCGGCTTATTCCCAATTGCATTACTATACTTTTTCCGCTTCACACGAATTCCTGGACAATCACTATCGGCTCTGTTACGAAGGTATCAAACGTTGCAATGCAGTTATTGATATGCCTTCGGATGCAGTCAGTGCGGATCTTCATAGTTCCATGATTATGCAAGCTCGTTTTTTAAGAGCGATCTACTATTTCGACTTAGTAAGAATGTACGGTGGAGTTCCCTTATGGACAAAATCATCCATTGACAGAAGTGAAATCATGAGACCGCGCGCTACGGTTGACGAAGTTTACACACTGATTACGCAGGATATGGAAGCAGCTCTCGGCCTCCCTACCTCCTGGCCGAATGCCCAAGATAAAGGAAGAGCCACTTCATACGCTGCCCAAGCTTTGCTGGCACGCATTTACCTTCAGTGGGGAAAACCGGAAGAAGCATTAAAATACTGCCGGATGCTCGAAGGCAAATTCAAATTGTACGATAATCTAAAGGATATATTCGATCCTAAAAACAAGAATCAGGAATATGAGAATATATTTGAAATTCAATTCAAGCATTCCGGTTCATGGGGACTGGAGGGAAGTATCCAGCATTCTTATTGGGGACCTCGTAATGTAGGCGGACCGACCAACTTTGGCGGCTGGGGCGGATTTGGTCCGACACAATATTTATACGATTCTTATGATAACAACGATAAACGTAAAAAAGCCTTCTTCATCACAGAATATGCAGGCGTCACCCAGACACCTCCTTCTTCCGGCAAATTCTGGGACGCAGAAACAGGTAATGTGATTGAAGATGATAATCTGAATTTTACAATGATTCGTTATGCAGACGTGCTTTTGATGAAAGCGGAAGCGCTGAACAGCATTGATGACACAAGTAATGATAAGTATGATGCCTTAAATGAAGTACGAGGCAGGGCAGGACTGACTTCCATAACAGCAGCCGATAATCTGAATAAAGAACAATTTGCCGAAGTCGTACTGGAAGAAAGATTACATGAATTATGTTGTGAACACCTGCGCCGCTGGGATTTAATCCGCTTCGGCAAACTGGGCGAATATATGAAAGACCATGCCGGAGTCACCATCCAGCCTTATCATGTTCTATACCCAATTCCACAGGCAGCCGTCGATGCCAATGACGCTATCACAGAAAACAACGAAGGATATTAACATAAATCATTTAGCACATGAAAAAATTTATTTTTATCACAGGACTATTGATGAGTATCTTCTTTTATTCATGTAAAGAAGAAGACCATGGCATACTCCCTCCTATCGAAGGGGGAGGAACTATAGAAGTCAAAGACGGAAGAGTTACGGTCAATCCGGCAGAATATCTTTATGCGATACGAAATCCGATGAAAGGTTTACGTGAATTCTTCGGCCCGGGCTATGACAAGGTAAGAGACGAATATCCGTATCCTTACGGCTCCATCATTAAAGAATATATGCAATGGAATATGTTGGAAGACAATGAAAGCGACGGTGTCGACAAGATTATAGCTTACAGTAACCACAGGTGGCAGGGAGTAGAAGATATCAATGTCAAGGTTATCCCACGTATCTATATCGTATGGATGGAACCCTGGCACGGAGGATATGCCAAGAACACTCATACAGACAACCCGGATGACCTGAACGGTTGGCATTGGCCAAGCGACATTCCGGGAGAGACATACGATGAAGACGATCTTAACGCTCCTATTATTGGAGGCTATTGCCACCCTACTTTTCAGGAAAGAGTGAAAAAACTGGTAGAGAAGGCTGGACAAGCATGGGACAACGATCCGCGGGTAGCGTATGTGGAAATGGGGATTATCGGCGAATTCGGGGAACATCATGACCCGGACATCACCACAGTATGGGCTCCTCACGACCAACCCAATCATGTAGAGAACCGTACCTGGTTACCGGGCATTGAAAAGGTGTTAGGAGATGCATTTACCGCTGCCTTCAAAAACAAGAAAGTAATGGTTCGCTATGCGTACGAGTTTAAAGATTATGAATTCGGAATCTATTGGGATTCATGGGCTATTGATGAAGAAAAGGTGCGTGGCTACGAGGAAATGAAAAAGCTCGGCGACCGCTGGAAAACTCAACCGATAGGTGGAGAAATAACCTGGAACTGGGGAAGCCTCTATAAATTCAAATCTTTTGAAGAAGTGGTGGCAGATGAAAAGACAAGAGACCTGGTCATCCAGCAAATACGTGATTTGCATTGCAACCACTTGGGAGGTAACACCTGGGCTAACTTTAACGACCCGTCTTTTGAGCCAAACGCTGAATTATTGCAAAAGACAATGGGGTACCGTTTTGTTTTATCCAATTTCAGTTACCCAACAAGTATCAAGCCGGATGAGCCGTTCAAAATATCATTTGACGTAACCAACACAGGCTCGTCACCCTTCTATTATGACTGGCCGGTAGAAATATCCCTGCTAAATTCCCAAACCAAGGAAGTTGTATGGAGCAAAACACTGAAGACTCCCAAGATATCCCAATGGATGCCGGGAGATAACTGGAACAACTCAGCCAAAGTTTATACCCAACCGGCTACTCCGAACCATGTTGAAGAAGAACTGACTTTAGACAAGAAACTGGATACGGGAGATTACATCATCTCTATTGCTGTGCTAGATCCGGCCGGTATGCTTCCTTCACTGAGATTCGCCGTTCAGAACTACTTTGAAGGAGGACGTCACCCAATGGGACATATCGGCGTCAATACCGAGCCTATCTATTTTGAGATACCGGTCAGCAGTTTTAATGACATGAGGCAGGATAAAACCCTGAAATATAAAATCCAATAACCAATAAGCTTAATGAAATCAAGCATCAGAAACATATTACTCCTAATGGCATTCGGAACGTTATCTGCTTGTAGTGAACAAACCGTCACGGTTTCTTACCAGGAGTATCCGAATGCATTCAGGAATCCGATGAAAGGCTTCAGGGAATTCTTCGCTCCCGGTATCGACCGGGTCAGGGAAGAATATCCCTACCCTTACGGTTCACTGACAAAAGAATATATGCAGTGGAATATGATCGAGGATGACGCCAATGACGGGGTAGACAAGATTATCGCTTACAGCAATCATCGATGGAAAGGCGTGGAAGACATAAATGTCAAGGTAATTCCCCGGGTTTTTCTTGTATGGCTGGAGCCCTGGCATGGCGGAAAACCTAAAGACCCCACTAATCCGGACGACTTGACCGGTTGGCACTGGCCTAAAGGAATAGATCCGGAAAAAGGTCCTTATAAACAGAAACCGAACTCCGTGGGCGCCTATGTAGAAGAAAAAGACAAAAATACCCCCATTAGCGGGGGGTACTTTGATCCTTCTTTTCCTGAGCGCGTAAAAAAACTGGTAGAGAAACTCGGACAGGCATGGGATAACGATCCACGGGTAGCGTATGTAGAAATGGGGATCATCGGCGAATGGGGAGAACACCATGATCCGGATCTCTCAACTTACTGGGCTCCGCACGACGAACCGGAACACGTAGCTAACCGGACATGGATTCCGGGCATGGAAAAGATCCTGGGAGATGCCTTTGCCAAAGCATTCAAAAACAAGAAAGTTATGGTTCGCTACGCCTATGAATTTAAAGATTATGAATTCGGAATTTATTGGGATTCATGGTCTCAACCCCAAGAGATTGTAAGAGGTTATGAGGAAATGAAGAAGCTGGGTGATCGTTGGAAAACCCAGCCGATAGGTGGAGAAATTACTTGGAACTGGGGAGATTTAGCCCGGTTCAAATCTTTTGAAGAAGTGGTGGCAGATAAGGATACCCGGGAATATGTCATGGAACAGATCCGGAACCTGCACTGCAATCATCTAGGCGGAATCACCTGGGCAGACTTCAACGAACCGGAGTTCCGGAAAAATGCAGAGATACTGCAAAAAGCCATGGGGTACCGGTTCATTATCAATGAATTCTCTTACCCGAAAGAAATTAAGGTGGGAGCACAATTCCCTATTTCTTTCAAAGTTGTCAACAGCGGATCGTCTCCATTTTATTATAACTGGCCGGTAGAAGTAGCTTTACTAGACCCTGAAAGTCATCAAAAAGTGTGGGGAAAAATATTGGAGGAAGTAAACATCTCCGAATGGATGCCGGGAGATAATTGGTCTGTAGATGAACATAAATACCAAATAGCTCCGCCAACTTATCACATCCGAAAGAATATTTCTATTGACGCCCCCATTGCCAAGGGAAAATATATCCTGGCTTTAACGGTCCTCGATCCAGCCGGTATGCAACCTTCGCTCCGATTTGCCAATGAGAATTATTTCGAAGGCGGTTATCATCCAATGGGCTATATCGGTATTGGTGAATCAGTTGCCGATACCCGTCTGAATCCAGATTTATTCTTCGACATTCAAAGTGACAAGTCTTTAAAATATCAATTCAAACAACCCGATAAATAATCAGTAACATGAAAATATATAAATATATCACATCTGTTGCACTCCTTTCGTTCTGCTTCTTGAGCGCCTGTAACAAGCCTACAGAAACGAAGATTCCTGTTCCCGTGATATTCGACACGGATGTCGGCAATGACATTGACGACGTGCTGGCTATGCAAATGCTATTCAACTATGAGAAAGCCGGAACAATAGATCTGCTAGGTATCACAATCAGCAAGTCCAACCCTTATTCAATTGAATATATTGACGGATATTGCCGCCTCAACGAGAGGGGAGACATTCCATTGGGATATGCATACAACGGAGCTACTCCCGAAGACGGAGGTTATCTCCGCCAGACTTTGGATACCATTATTGAAGGCAATAAGATACTGTATCCTCAAAGAAGCATAAAAGACAATCTGCCGGAAGGATATAAGTTATTACGGAAATTACTGGCTTCACAACCAGATAATTCCGTGGTATTTATTGCCGTAGGACCGGAAACGAACCTTTCACGCCTGCTATGCTCAGAAGCCGACGAATACAGTCCTTTGGACGGCAAATCACTCGTTGCCCAAAAAGTGAAGCTGTTGTCCGTAATGGGAGGACTCTATGGGAACGAGTTCGATTTCCCCGAATGGAATCTAGTACAGGATATAAATGCCGCACAAACCGTATTCAGCGAATGGCCCACTCCGGTCATTGCAAGCGGCTGGGAACTAGGCAACAAATTGTTGTATCCGCATCAGAGTATCTTGAATGATTTCCCGAACGCTTACAAACATCCTCTTTGTGTATCTTACCAGATATATGACAAAATGCCATACGACAGGCAAACTTGGGATTTGACTTCTGTCATACAGGCCATAGAGCCGGAGAAGGATTATTTTGAACTGTCAACAAAAGGAACGATTACAATAGACAGTGCAGGACACAGTCTATTTAATGCGTCAGACAAAGGACAACATCAATATCTTATGATTCAAGGAAATGAGAATATTCAGAGAACATTAGGTGCCATTGTCCGCCAGGTGACAGGGAAAGAAGAAAAGAATATAAACCAATAAAGAAAGAGTCATGTTTATAGTCAATAGTTATACACTAGCCATTATCTTTTGCTTCATAACCATGATATGTTGGGGGTCCTGGGGTAACACCCAGAAACTGGCCAGCAAGAACTGGCGTTATGAGCTTTATTACTGGGATTATACAATCGGTATCTTATTATTTGCCTTACTTCTCGTTTTCACACTCGGAAGTTTCGGAGATTCGGGGAGAGGTTTTCTGGAAGATATCCGGCAAGTAGATACCAGATACATAGTCAGTGCCTTGATCGGAGGAATTATTTTCAATGCTTCCAACATCTTACTTTCAGCTTCGGTCTCCATAGCCGGAATGGCGGTTGCTTTTCCGTTGGGCGTAGGACTTGCCTTGGTCCTAGGTGTGTTCATCAACTATTTCAGCACTCCTAAAGGAGATCCGTTCTGGTTGTTTACTGGAGTAATCTTGATTGTTATCGCTATCATCTGCAATGGAATAGCGGCAGGCAGACAACAAAAAAAGGGAAATAATAATAGCAAGAAAGGGATTATTCTTGCGGCTATTGCCGGCATACTTATGTCTTTCTTCTACCGTTTTGTGGCTGCTGCCATGGACCTTAACAATTTTGACTCTCCGACTCCGGGCATGGCTACTCCATACACCGCTTTCTTTATATTCTCAATCGGTATCTTCCTGAGCAACTTCCTATTCAATACAGTTGTTATGAAACGCCCGTTTGTAGGAACTCCTGTAAGCTATAAAGAATATTTTGCAGGAAAAGCAAGCACACATCTGGTAGGTATCCTCGGAGGATGTATATGGGGATTGGGAACTGCTTTAAGCTATATAGCCGCAGGAAAAGCGGGAGCTGCCATCTCCTACGCTCTCGGTCAGGGAGCACCTATGATTGCCGCCTTATGGGGTGTATTTATCTGGAAAGAGTTCACCGGTAGTTCCAAATCAACCGACAGACTTTTAGGAATCATGTTTATTCTGTTCATCACAGGATTATCATTCATCGTTTTATCCGGAGGAAACTAATTATGAAAATGAACCATATTCTTTTCCTACTAACAGCAGCCTTCTGTTTTCCTTCGATAACAGTTGCTAAAATAATTGAGGCCGGTTCGCCGGACAAGAAAAATGTGATAACTATTGAGACTGACAATCAGGTCAGTTACAGCTTATCCCGGAATGGAACAAAGATTCTTGATACTTGCCCGCTCTCACTTACAGTCGGAAACGACACTTGGGGAACAGACAAATGTAGAAAGATAACTCGTAAAAGCGTTTCGGAAAAAGTGGAATTTATTGTACCGCGTAAATATAAAGAGACAGTGGATAATTATAACCAGGTTGAGCTTATTTACAAAGACTATAAAATCGAATTCAGAATCTATAATGACGGAGTGGCCTATCGTTTCGTAAGTACTGCAAACAATAAACAGCCTGTGAAGAAAGAGTCGGTATCTTTCCGCTTCGGACAGGATCACACCTCGTACACTCTTTTAACCGACCAGCTACAAAACTGGTTTGAGCAGGATTATACGGTAAAGCCGATCAATGCATTACCCAAAGACAGTTTCTCCGTAGCTCCTGTAATGGTTGAAATAGACAAATACAAAGTATTATTAGCTGAAGCCAATCTCTATAATTATCCGGGAATGTACTTACAACCCGCCCAAGAATCCTTCCATGGCATTTTTGCCAATTATCCGGATAAGGAAGTGCCATACGAAGGGGATAATAAAATCTATGCCTCCACACGCAAAGATTATCTTATTCCCACCTGCGGGAAA
>OGGR01001052.1_pt1 | contig 11861 bp, 8 predicted proteins | sample 1571321 | NCBI WGS metagenome assembly OGGR01 (sample SAMEA2582048, study PRJEB24529) | metagenome | biome: Human gut stool | place: China | collected 2011 | reverse complement strand
GGAAGAAGGATATATTCCACTTATTATAAATACTAATCACAATATTGAATTAGAAAAGGCAAATCTTGATAATCTTTGGCGTTTAAATGTTGAAGGAATAATTGTTTTAGCGACTCAAATTACTCCTGAACATAAAGTTTTTGTAAAAAGTAAGAAAGTTCCCATACTTTTTGTAGGTCAACACTGTAAAAAAGGGTACTCTATAATTAATGATGAAAATAAGGCAGGAAAAAAGATAGGAGAGAGAGTTTTAAAAGCAAGACCTAATAGTATTCTTTACATAGGAGTAGATGAAACTGATACAATGGTTGGAATAAATAGAAGAGATGCAGTATTTAAAGTTTTAAAAAAATCTTCTAATTTAGTTATTGAAGAGATTAAGAGTGATTTTTCTTTTGAAAAAACTGAGGAGTTAATATACGAGTATTTAAAAATAAAAAAACCGGAATGTATAATTTCTGCTACTGATAATATGGCATTCGGAGCTATGAAAGCGATCTATAGACATGGATATAAAATTCCAGAAGATATATCTATTTTAGGTTTTGGTGGATATAAAATTTCAGATGTAGTTACTCCTAGATTGACAACAATAAAATATAACAATGAAATGACAGGAAAATTAGCTGCTGAAACTATAATAAAATTAATTAGAAATGAAGAAGTTCCTAAAATTCAAAAAATAGATTATGAGTTTTTAGATAGGGAGAGTGTAAAATAAATAAGTGGCTAGGAGTTCCTAACCACTTTTTTAATTGATTATTTTTTTAATAAAACTCTCATAATAAGGTCTCCAACCTTAACATCTTTTCCTTTTGCTACTACTTCTATTTTTTCAACAGCATCCATATTATTAATGATAACAGGAGTTTTTACAGATGGGGCTTTTTCTTTTATAAAAGCTAAATCGTACTCTACTAACTTATCTCCAACTTTTACTGTGTCAGAAGTAGCAACTCTATTAAATCCTTCACCTTTTAAAGTAACAGTATCTATTCCAAAGTGAACTATCATTTCTAATCCATTTGGAGTTTCAAAGCTTACAGCATGGTTAGTTTCAAATATATCTATATCTCCAGCAACTGGTGCACAGATAACCCCTTCTGCAGGATCAATAGCACATCCATCTCCTACCATTTTTTGTGCAAAAGCATCATCAGGAACCTCTGATAAATCGATTACTTTACCATTTAATGGAGAGTAAATCTCAAACCATTCCTCATTGTTTTTTTTCTTAAAAAAATCAAATAATCCCATACGAATCCTCCCTACATTGAAATCAATATTGCAAATATATTATTTCATATTTTTTATAATAAATCAATTAATTTTTTCTTTTTCTTGAAAAAAATATTTTTAAAAATTTTGTATGAAAATAGTTGACAAAAAACTTTTTATGTTCTATAATCAAAATATAAAATAATTAGCACTCGATATGATATAGTGCTAACAATTCGGAGGAGGTCGTTTTTTATGAATCAAAACAAATTTACTGAAAACTCATTACTTGCTTTACAAGAGGCTCAAACTCTTACTTTAAAAGCAAAACAACAATCTATAAAACCTGAGTTTCTAGCTTTGGCTCTCCTTAAAAATAATGAAGGGCTTATTCCTAGAATTATTGAAAAATTAGATTTAAATTTAAACTATATTATCGGACAGTTGGAAAATGAAATTTCAAAATTTTCAAGAATAGAGGGAAATAATTTAGGGGATGTAACTTTAGACCAAGGAACTCATAGAGTACTTATAGAAGCTGAAAGTATAATGGAGAAAATGGGAGATTCTTACATAAGTGTAGAACATCTTTTCTGGGCACTTATTAGACATCTGCCTATATTAAAAAGATTAGGGCTTGATGAAAAGAAATATGAAGAGGCTGTAAAAGAGATAAGAGGAAATCAAAAGGTAGATTCTCAAAATCCAGAAGCTAATTATGAAGTATTAGAAAAATATGCAAAAAATTTAGTTGAACTTGCAAGACAAGGTAAGATTGACCCTATTATAGGTAGAGACAGTGAAATAAGAAGAACAATTCAAATTATTTCAAGAAGAACTAAAAATAATCCTATATTAATAGGAGAACCAGGAGTAGGTAAAACTGCTATTGCTGAAGGACTTGCTCAGAGAATTTTAAATGGGGATGTACCTGAATCACTAAAAGGAAAAACTATTTATTCTCTAGATATGGGTGCTTTAATTGCTGGTGCAAAATTTAGAGGAGAATTTGAAGAGAGACTAAAAGGTGTACTTAAAGAGGTAGAAAATTCAAATGGAAATATTATTCTATTTATAGATGAAATCCATACTATAGTAGGAGCAGGAAAAACTGATGGAGCTATGGATGCTGGTAATATTTTAAAACCTATGCTTGCTAGAGGAGAGGTAAGAGTAATAGGAGCAACTACTATTGATGAATATAGAAAATATATTGAGAAAGACCCAGCTCTTGAAAGAAGATTCCAAATTGTCTTAGTAAATGAACCAACTGTAGAAGATACTGTATCAATACTAAGAGGACTTAAAGAAAAATTTGAAATGTATCACGGAGTTAGAATATCAGATGGAGCTATTGTAGCTGCTGCTACTTTAAGTAATAGATACATAGCAGATAGACAGTTACCAGATAAAGCTATTGACTTAATAGATGAGGCTGCTGCAATGATTAGAACAGAGATAGATTCTATGCCAGCAGAGTTAGATGAATTAACAAGAAAGAGTATGCAACTTGAAATCGAAAGAGAAGCTTTGAAAAAAGAAACAGATACAGCATCTAAAGAGAGATTAGAAAATCTTGAAAAAGAATTAGCTGAAGTAAACTCTAAAAAATCTTTATTGAAATCTCAATGGGAATTAGAGAAAAAAGATATTACTAAAGTAAAAGAAATAAAAGAAGAAATTGAAAAAGTAAAACTTGAAATGGAACAAGCTGAAAGAAATTATGATTTAACTAAACTTTCAGAATTGAAATATGGAAAACTTGGAACTTTAGAAAAACAATTGAAAGAACAACAAGATAGATTAGATGCTACTTATGGAAGTAGTGGACTTCTAAAACAAGAGGTAACTTCTGATGAGATAGCTGATATAGTATCAAAATGGACAGGAATACCTGTATCAAAATTAGCAGAAACAGAAAAAGAGAAAATTTTAAATCTTGAAAATTCTTTAAAAGAGAGGGTAAAAGGTCAAGACGAAGCAGTTAAAGCTGTTGCAGATACTATGATTAGGTCAAGAGCGGGACTTAAAGATGCTAATAGACCTATGGGATCATTTATATTCTTAGGACCTACAGGAGTAGGTAAAACTTATCTAGCAAAATCTCTAGCTTATAACTTATTTGATAGTGAAGACTCTGTAATTAGAATAGATATGAGTGAGTATATGGATAAATTTTCAACTACTAGATTAATTGGTGCACCTCCAGGATATGTTGGTTATGAAGAAGGAGGACAACTTACAGAAGCTGTGAGAACAAAACCTTACTCTGTAATATTATTTGATGAAATTGAAAAAGCTCATCCAGATGTATTTAATATTCTTTTACAAGTCCTTGATGATGGAAGACTTACAGATGGACAAGGTAGAGTTGTAGACTTTAAAAATACTTTGATTATAATGACATCAAATATAGGAAGTAGCCTAATTCTTGATGATATAAACTTAAGTGAAGCTACAAAAGAAAGAGTACTAGATCAATTAAAAGCAAACTTTAGACCAGAATTTTTAAATAGAGTAGATGAGATTATTACATTTAAAGCTCTTGATTTAGCTTCTATCAAAGATATAGTAAGACTTGCTTTAAAATCAGTAGAAGAAAAATTAAAAGATAGATATATCCAACTTGATTTTTCTGAAGATGTTATAAAATATCTAGCTGAAAATGCTTATGAGCCACAATATGGTGCAAGACCACTTAGAAGATATATTCAAAAAGAGTTAGAAACATCTCTTGCTAAACTTATACTTTCAAATGAAATTAAAGAGAGAGATAAAGTTGATGTGGTTCTTGAGAATGATGAAATTAAATTTAAGGTAAAAAATAAAAATTAAAAATTCAAATAAAAGATAAAATAAAGAGAAGAGTTAATATAATTTTTAACTTTTCTCTTTTTTTTATATATGAAAGAAATTAAAATTTATTTTTTATTCTGAGAGAATTTTTATTTAACTAAGGAGTTGTAAAATTTTACCAAATAATGTATAATGTTAAGATAGAAAAAATTAGGAAAGGGAAAAAATGGAAGTAGATATAATTAAAGAGTACTTAAAAAAGCTTTCACCTTCAAGAAAGTTAATATTAGGTTTTTTGTTAGCAATAATAGTAGGAACATTTTTATTGATGATGCCATTTTCATTAAATGAAGGAAAGGAGTTAAGTTTTCTATCTTCATTATTTACTATTGTTTCAGCAATATGTGTAACAGGGCTTACTGTAGTAGATACAGCAACTGTATTTTCTCCAATAGGAACTACCATTATAATATTTTTTATACAATTAGGTGGTTTAGGGGTAATGACATTTTCTTCTATTCTATTTTTAGCTACTGGGAAAAAAATGACTTTTTATGAAAGAGAGCTACTAAAAGAGGAGAGGAATGCTGATAATAGTGGGGAGATAGGAGAGTTTATAAAAAAATTACTTTTTGTTGTCTTTACTATAGAAAGTATAGGTGCAATTATTTTAACAACTCAATTTATGGATAAAATGAGTTTGGGAAAAGCTATATATTTTGGAATTTTCCATTCTATTTCAGCATTTTGTAATGCTGGATTTGCGCTATTTTCTAATAATTTAGAAGGTTTTTCTTCAAATGTTGTGGTAAATTTAACAGTGGGTTATTTAATAACTTTAGGAGGAATAGGATTTGCTGTAATAACTTCATTTATAGTTGTTATAAGAAATGGTATTGATAGATTCAATCTTACTTCAAAAATGGCAATCCTTATTTCTATAATACTTACTTTGGGAGGAATGATACTATTTTTAATATTAGAATATTCTAATCCAAATACAATTGGAGATTTAAATTTCTTTGAAAAAATACTAGCTTCTTATTTCCAAAGTGTAACTTTACGTACAGCAGGATTTAATACTGTTCCATTGGGAAGTTTAAGAGATGCAACAATATTCATTAGTTGTATATTGATGTTTATAGGAGCTTCTCCTGGGTCTACAGGTGGGGGAATAAAAACTACTACTTTTGGAGTAATAATGTTCTATGTTATAGGGATAGCAAAGAAAAAAGGAAATATAGAAGTTTTTAACAGAAGAATAGATTGGGAAATTTTAAATAGAGCTTTAGCAATATTGGTAATTGCTATTACATATGTAGCTTTTATTATTACTTGCATTTTGGTAATAGAAGATTTTACTATGGAGCAAGTAGTATTTGAAGTTATTTCAGCTTTTGGAACAGTGGGTCTTACATTAGGAATTACTCCACAACTAAGTGTTCTTTCAAAACTTCTTATAATAATAACTATGTTTATAGGAAGATTAGGTCCTCTTACTTTTGCATTAGCAATAGGAGAAACTAAGAAAAAAGCTATTTCAAAATATCCAAAAGAGAATATATTAGTAGGTTAATTTTAAGGAGATAAAAGATTATGAAACAATATTTAGTAATTGGTTTAGGAAGGTTTGGAACGAGTGTAGCACAGACGTTATATGAATCAAATGAAGAGGTTTTAGCTATAGATAGTGATGAAGAAATTGTACAAGATTGTATAAATGAAAATATAGTAGATAATGCTATAATGATGGATGCTACAGATGTAAAAAGCTTAAAGGAGTTAGGGATAAATAACTATGATATAGCTTTTGTATGTGTAGGAGATATAGAACCAAGTATTATGATAACTCTTAATTTAAAGGAGTTAGGGGTAAAGAAAATTATAGCTAAAGCAGTTACAAAAAGTCATGGAAAAGTTTTAGCTAAAATAGGTGCAAATAAAGTAATATATCCTGAAGAGTATATGGGAAGAAGAGTTGCTCAATTAGCTATGGAGCCAAATTTAGTAGAGCACTTAAGATTTTCAGCAGATTTCTTATTGTTAGAAGTAAAAGCTCCATCTATATTTTGGGGAAAAAGCATAATTGAATTAGATATTAGAAAAAAATATAATTCAAATGTAGTAGGAATAAAAAAAGAAGACCAAAGTTTCAATCCAAATCCACTGGCAACTACTGTAATAGAAAAAGGAGATGTTCTTTTAGTAATTACAGATAGTAAAACAGCAGATTTTTTTGAGAATTTAAAGTAGTTTTAGGAGGAGAAAATGCATAATTTTGATGTTATTGTAGTTGGAGCTGGACATGCAGGGTGTGAAGCAGCACTTAGTTCAGCTAGAATGGGAGCTAAAACAGCTATTTTTACAATTACATTAGATAATATAGGTGTGATGTCATGTAACCCATCAATTGGCGGACCAGCTAAATCTCACTTAGTAAAAGAGATAGATGCTTTAGGTGGAGAGATGGGAAGAAATATAGATAAAACTTTTGTTCAAATAAGAGTTTTAAATACTAAAAAAGGACCAGCAGTTAGAGCTTTAAGAGCTCAAGCAGATAAAGTAAAATATGCTAAAGAGATGAAAAAAACTCTTGAAAATTGCCCTAATCTTAGTACAATTCAAGGAATGGTAACTGATTTAGTAATAGAAGATGGAAAAGTTATAGGAGTAAAAATAAGAGAAGGTGTTGAGTATAGAGCTAAAATGGTAATTTTAGCAACAGGTACTTTCATGAGAGGATTAATCCATATAGGACAAAATCACTTTAGCGGTGGAAGAATGGGAGAGTTATCTTCTGATGATTTACCTTTATCTCTTGAAAAAGCTGGAATTAAATTGGGAAGATTTAAAACTGGGACACCATCAAGAATAGATGCCAGAACTATAGATTTTTCAAAGGTAGAGGAACAACCAGGAGATGAAGAGCTATTAAAGTTTTCAAGTAGAACAAGTGATGAAGAGATAAAAAATAGAGAACAAATCTCTTGTTATATAGCTCATACTAATGAAAAAGTTCATGAGATAATAAAAAGCAATAAACATAGATCTCCATTATTTAATGGAACAATTCAAGGAACAGGACCAAGATATTGTCCATCAATAGAAGATAAGGTATTTAGATATGAAGATAAAAATCAACACCATCTTTTCTTAGAGAGAGAAGGTAGTGAAACAAATGAGATATATTTAGGAGGATTATCTTCATCGTTACCAACAGATGTACAAGAGGGAATGTTAAAAAATATCTCTGGACTAGAAGATGCTCATATAATGAGATATGCTTATGCTATAGAATATGACTATATTCCACCTCAAGAGATAAAATATTCCTTAGAGAGTAGAACAGTAGAAAACCTTTTCTTAGCTGGACAGATAAATGGAACATCAGGTTATGAAGAGGCAGGAGTTCAAGGACTTATGGCTGGAATCAATGCAGTAAGAAAATTACAAGGTAAAGAGCCAGTAATTCTAGATAGAGCTGATTCATATATAGGAACTTTAATAGATGATTTAGTAACTAAAGGAACAAATGAACCTTATAGAATGTTTACAGCTAGAAGTGAGTATAGACTATTACTTAGAGAGGATAATGCTGACTTAAGACTTTCTAAGATAGGATATGAAATAGGACTATTACCAGAAGAAGAGTATAGAAGAGTACAAAAGAAAGAAAAAGATGTAGAAGAGATAAAAGCTAAGTTAATGGAAAATTATGTAGGACCAAGTAATCCTAGAGTAAATGAAGTATTAGAAAAAAGAGGAGAGACACCTTTAAAAGATGGAGTTACATATTTTGAATTACTTAGAAGACCAAGTGTAACTTTCCAAGATATAAAATATATATCTGAACTTAGTGATATGAAAATAGAGGATTATTGTAGAGATACTGAGTACCAAGTAGAAGTTCAAGTTAAATACTCTGGATATATAGAAAGATCTATGAAAATGATAGAGAAGCATAAGAGCTTAGAAAATAAAAAAATACCAGCTGATTTAGATTATGATACATTAGAAAATATACCTAAAGAAGCTAAAGATAAATTAAAAGCTGCTAGACCACTTAATATAGGACAAGCTTCAAGAATATCAGGAGTATCTCCAGCAGATATACAGGTATTACTAATCTATTTGAAAGCAAGGGGGAATTAAGATGAGAGAGTTCTTAATTTCAGGACTAAAAGAGATAGGTGTAGAATATACAGAGAAAAAAGTTGATAATTTATTAAAATATCTTTCACTGTTATTAGAGTATAATTCTCATACAAATCTAACAGCTATGAGAGATGAAAAATTAATAATAGAGAAACATTTTTTAGATTCATTACTTTTACAAAATCTAATAAAATGGGATATGAAAAGTGCTATAGATGTAGGAACAGGAGCAGGATTTCCTGGAATGGTATTAGCTATATTTAATGAAAATATAAGATTTACACTTATGGATTCAATTGGTAAGAAGACTAAATTTTTACAAATGGTAAAAGATGAGCTAGGACTTGAAAATGTAGAGATAGTAACTTCTAGAGCTGAAGATTTTATATCTGATGAGAAAAGAGAGAGTTATGATTTAGGACTTTGTAGAGGAGTTTCAAAGCTTAGTACAATACTAGAATATATAATTCCATTTCTTAAAGAGGAAGGAATATTTCTTTCTCAAAAAATGGAGGGAACTGGAGAAGAAGCTGAAGCTGAAAATGCTCTTACTATTTTAAAATCTGAAATTGTAGAGATTTTTAATTTTAACTTACCTTTCTCAAAAGATTCTAGAGTAGTAATAGAAATTAGAAAAAAAGAAAAAACAGATAAAAAATATCCTAGAAGGGCAGGAATACCTTTAAAAAGACCTTTATAGGAGAAAGGAAGAGAGGAAAATGACAGATTTTTTTAAGAAACATAGAAAAAAAACGATATTTGTTACTTTCCTCTTTTTATTGTTTTTTGGTGGATGGTGGACAGTAAAGTATAATTTACCAAAAACAGTAGAAGTGGTAGTAAGATTATTTTTAGGACCTACTTTTAAAAGTAGTGATATTATTTTTGAAAAAAATAAAGTTATAGTAAAGGATTTTGTATTAGCTGATGGGGACGAAGTCATAATAGATACTCCACAAGTAGATATTTTATATTCAGAAGAATCATTAAAAAAATTAAGAATAGAAGAGATAATAATAAATGGTGGAATAGCTAATATAACTAGAAGAAAAAATGGAGATATCAATATTGTAGCAGCTTTTACTGGTAGTAGTGAAGAGGAAACAGAAACAACTCAAGAAAAAAAATCAGAAAAGGAAAAACCTTATGAGCCTGGAATTTCTATTCCAATTGATAGAATTACAGGAAAAAATGTAACTACTGTTTTCAGAGATTTAGGATATAGGTTGCCAATAGAGCAGACTGCTTTTGATACAAATGGGTATTTGACATTTAGTAAAACAGAGGGAATAGCTTTACATTTTGTAGGAAATAATAAAGAGGAAATATATGATTTTGCTTTTTCTACTGCAAAAGAACCATATTCGATGACTATAAAACTTTCTAATATCAATGTAAAAACAGAGTTAGCACAATATGGATATGATGGAAAAGAGGTTTCATATGAAGGTGGACTTCTCAATATGGATTTGACTATTGCTTCTAGTGGAATGTCAGGTTGGATAGCTTTTGATGGAGTCGATGTAAAATATATTGATTTAGATGATACTATAAAAGAAGCAAAGGGAAGAGTAGAGTTTAAACCAGAAGGGATATTTTTAAATGCTAAGGCTTTAGTGTTTGATAAACCAGAAGAATTTTTTCTTTCATTTAAAGATGGAGAGTTAAATATAGATTTTGATTTAGCAAATATAAAGAAAAAAAATCTAGAAAAATTATCATATCTAAAAGGGGTAGATTTACCTTTTGAAGAATTAAATGTAGATAGAGTAAAGTTTAATCTCAATATGAAAGAAGAATTAAAGGTAAATATAGATACTTTTATAAAAAGGGTTGAGATTGAAAATTTAAACTTAATTGATACAAAGGTAAATTTTTTATATGATAAAGATGGAATACATCTACCTAAAATCTATACTGTTTTAAATCAGCTAAATGAAAAAAAAGAGATAGCTCTTTCTGAAGAGATAAATGGAGCATTAAATTTTTGGGAAGGCAAAGGAGATTTATCTTTAAATATAAAAAATATTAATAATAAAAATTACATTCCAAATTTTGACGGGAAATTAGAGTTTCAAATTTTAGAAATATAATAAATTTGATGGGACAATACTTAAGTGAAGAGAAAAAATTTCAATTAGATAAAGAAAAAGAGTACTTTTTAGAATATGACTTAAATAGTAAAAAACTTACAACTGGAGAAGGAGAGATAAAATTTTCTTTATTTAATAACAACTTTTTATTAGATTATTCAGTCTATAATAATGGGATAAATTTAAAGAGTTTTTCTTTGCTAGAAAATAATAAAAAAGAATTGGATATAACTGGAAACATATATTTAGATACTTTTGTTTATGACTTGAAGATAAAAGGTGAAGACCTACATTTTAAAGAGTTATTAGGAGAAAAAAATGCAGAGTTAACTGGGAATATAGAGAGTATTTCTGGAAAATATTTTGGTGTTCTTAAAGATTTAAGTGGAAAGTTGATTTTTTCAAAAGAAAAAAATCTCTTTTTGGAGTTTAATGGTGAAATAGGAAAAGTTTCTTATGATGATTACGAACTAAATGGATTGAATTTAGTAGCTAGATTAAAAGATAATATTTTTGAAATAAAAAACTTTAATAACCAGTTATTAGATATTTCAGGAAATATAAATTTAAATAATGAAACTATAAACTTAAATACCAAAATTCAAGATTTATCTTTAAAGAAATTTAAAATTGAAAAACCAGAGATAAGAATAAATGATGTCATTGGAAAAATTGAAGGAAAGTTAAGTAATCCCAAGGGAAAATTATTTTTAAATGACATAGAGATAATTTTAGAGAATAATGAAAAAATAGGTGTTAATGGTGAATTAGGATATTCAAATAACAACTTATTTATAAAGCAATTAAAAGTAAATAATAATATTATAAAGGGAAATTATTCTTTAAAAGATAATAGTTATAATGCTACTATAAATCTAATAGAGGAAAATATTGGTAGATATTATGGAAATAGTAGTTTAAAATATAGAGTGATAGGAACAGCAAAGATACGAGGAAAAGAAAAAAATATTTCAGCATCTTTAAAATCTACTGTTGATAAAGTTTATATTTCAGGAAATAGGCTACCCAATATATATATAGAAAGTGAATATACTGCTGAAAACTTAACAGATGGAATAGTTAAAATTAAGGAAGTAACATTAAGCAATCAAAAATTAGAAAACCTAGTTACAATAGTAGGAGATTATGATATAGTTAATTCAAACTTAGATAGTAGAATAAAAAAGCAGATTTTACCATTGGATAAATTACAAGAGTATATTCCAATTGAAAATTTAGAGGGAGAGCTATTATTAGAAGGAAGATTTGGTGGAAAGATTGATTTACCAGTTAAATATCCTAAGTAATAAGTTAGGAGTAAAGGGAATATTTTTTAATAATTTAAAAGTTTTATTAGATGGAGATTTAGAAAAGTTAAATTTAAATGAATTTTCTTTTAAATATTTAGATAATCTCTTTTATTCTAAAGGATATTATGATATATTAAATAATAAGTACTTGTATGATGCAGAAGCTAATGATATAAATTTAGACTTTTTAAATATTTTCTTAGAAGGATATGGAATTAGAAACGTTCAAGGTTTTTCAACTTTTAAAATAAGAGTAAGAGAGAATGAAAATAGAGGATTTTTGAGAATA
>OGGR01001044.1_pt1 | contig 11974 bp, 15 predicted proteins | sample 1571321 | NCBI WGS metagenome assembly OGGR01 (sample SAMEA2582048, study PRJEB24529) | metagenome | biome: Human gut stool | place: China | collected 2011 | reverse complement strand
GTCGTTTGTTTGCAGCCAATTGGGCGTATCAATTTGCAATATTTTCATTTGTTGTAAGTATTATAAAGACTCCATATCATTCTTCTATTATTGCACATGAGCAAATGAATTTTTTTGCTTATACCAGTATTATAGAAGTGCTATTAAAGTTAGGGACACTATATTTATTAATCTATTTATCTTTTGATAAATTGATTTTATATTCCTTTCTTACTTTTTTAGTGGGACTGTTAACTCTATTGTGGTACTATTGGCATTGTAAACGAACGTTTCAAGAATGTAATTATCATTTTTGTTGGAATTCTTCTTTGCTGGCTAAAATGATAAAATACTCAGGCTGGAGCTTACTGGTAAGTGCTGTTGATGTTGGAATAACTCAATCAATAGTTATATTTTTTAATATATTTGTCGGGGTAGTTGCTAATGCTGCATTAGGTATAGCTAACAGTGTTAATGGACAATTAAATGCATTTTTGCATAGTTTTACGCAAGCATTTGAACCACAGATAATCAAAACTTATGCAAAGGGGGATAGAATCTATTTTTTAAACTTAATTTATTCAACATCGAAGATTTCTTACTATTTATTATTTTTAGTATCTGTACCAGTCTTATTAAATGTTGATTTTGTTTTGCATCTATGGTTAGGTGAGGTACCTACTGATACTTCTTTATTTATCTTTTTTGTTGTATTGTATTCACTTGTTGACTCTTATTCGGCACCTTTATGGATTTCTGTCTATGCAACAGGTAATTTGAGGAATCATCAACTTTTAATGTCTATCATAAAATTATTCAATATTCCTTTAGCTTATTTTTTATTAAAAGTTGGTTGTGATGCATGGACTGCGTTAGCTCTTAAAGCGATATTAAATTTTGTCTGTTCTGTAGTGAGACCAATTTATATGGTAAATCTGATCAGATTACCTTTATGGGAGTATTTTGTGAAAGTTGTTGTTAAAATATTTGTAGTTACAGTTATAACATTGCCATTACCTATTTATGTTGCTTTATATATGGATGAGGGGTGGATGAAACTATTTGTCACTACAGGGTTATTTATCCTGTTTTTAGGAATAACAGTTTTGTTATTGGGCTTAACAAGAAATGAAAAGGGGCTTTTATACAGTCTAATAAAACGTAAAAAAAATATGTAGTTTATTTATAATATATTATGATATTAGATAATAGAGAAGAAGGTTGCGATGAACTAGGGCAAGCTAAGTTAGTAATGTTAAAGTTACTTCGTGTTTTTGACGACATTTGTCGTAAGAATAATCTTAAGTATTGGTTGGATGGTGGAACCTTAATCGGAGCAATTAGACATAATGGATTTATTCCATGGGATGATGATATTGATGTTGCTATGTTGAGTGATGATTATGAAAAATTTATAGAAATTGCACAACAAGAACTTCCCGATGATGTCTTTTTACAGACAAGAAAGACGGATAAAAAGTATCCGTTGTATATCACTAAATTAAGGGATAAATACAGCACCTATGAAGAACAAAATGTTGCTCGTTTAAATTGTCATAAAGGTATTTTTATTGATATATTCCCAATGGATTATATTCGATATCCTTTTATGCAAAGAAATTTGAAATTATTTTTGCATGGTACCAATTACTCAGAATTACACTCTCCTATAAAATCATTGATTCAACAGACAATCGGACGAATAAATAGAAAAATTATTTCTTTACTGAATCTACCTATACATCAATTTTTCAATAAATTATTTCATTCAGATTATTTAGGGGCATCAAAGTTAGCCTATAGAATGGAGATTAATGAAACATTTCAGTTTTCTAAACATTTTGTGTTTCCTTTAAAGGAACATGTCTTTGAAGGATATACTTTTTTTATCCCCAATAATTATGACGCTTATTTGAGAGAGTATTTTGGAGACTATATGCAATTGCCGCCTGAAAATATGAGGTGTACTCATCATATTGGAATAGAACCTTTTAAACCTTGTAATCATAAAGAAATACTTTATTGGAAAAGTGGAGATATAGTGTGACATGAAAATATTTTTAGATACTATCCGTAGTTTGATTATTCGTTCCGAGTTTCTAATATTTTTGATGAATAGCCTTATAAAAATAAAAAATGGGCATATTTATAAGAAAGAAATAGAAAAAAGGAGTGGATTGAATCTTTTTGATTATTCTTCTTTAGCAACTCCCCTGCCATATTATCCAAATGATAAAGTTACGGATAATAATTATTATGGTATATCTAATGCTTTAAAAGAATATATGCATTATAAGGGAGATTTAGATGCTTATATTGAACATGGGGTCTTTTTAGGTTCTGTAATACCTAAAAATGAGCGTTTATGGAACATTTCTAGAATAATTACATTTTCAGAGAATCGAAAGAAATTTTTATTACAAGGTGGAATAGGGCTTCCTATAATAAAAATAGGGCCTTATATTCATTATGCTAAAGATTTTCTTAATGAGGAAGAGCTAAAACACACGAAAGCTAAAATAGGAAAGACTTTATTAGTGTTTCCTTCTCATTCGATAAAAAATGTAACAGCTGATTATGATATTCAGGAGTTTATTACTTTTATTAATTCTAAACGTAATGATTTTGATACGGTATTGGTATCGCTATACTGGTTGGATGCTTTGAATGAAGAAATAGTTTCATTATATCGAAACAGTAATTGTGTTATAGTAACTGCGGGGAATCGCTTTGATGTGTGCTTCCTTTCAAGGTTGAAAAGTTTGATAAAGTTAGCAGATATGACTATTTCTAATGCGGTAGGTACACATATTGGATATTGCATCTATTTAAATCGTCCTCATTATATTTTTTCGCAATCTGTAAATTATATTGCAAATTCAACTATGGAAGAAAAACGCATTAAAAATGTACGTAATCAAAATCAAGAAATTGAAACTGAGATGGAAGAGACACAAGAAATAGAAAATGCTTTTTCTGAATATCGGCTTGAAATAAAAGATTCTCAGAGAGAGGTTGTGGAAAAATATTGGGGAATTTCAGAGATCAAGTCAACAGAATTGTTATTAAAAGAATTTTGTAATGAAAAAGGTTGATATTGTATACTCTGGCTGGTTAGAAGCTCCTAATGGTGCTTCTAAATTTCTTAGTGGTTTGAAGTGTTCAGCTGATAGCTTCTCGGATTTAAATGTGGATATGAATATTATTTCTAAAGGGGATTATAAAGCGTGGAGCACGAATTATAACTTTGGAAAAGTTGAAAGTAAGGAAACATTACGAACACGTATTTTTTCAATGGCTAAAAGAACCACTGTAGGCTCATTGCTGTTGCTCTATATTTTATATTTGAAGAACCATGTTTATATAGTAAATAAATATAAAAAAGAAAATCGAGTTGTTGATATAGTTTATTTTCATGAGTTTTTTACTTGTTATGCATATTTAAGAAGGAAAAAAAAAGGTAAAGAGGCTATCTTGCTATCATTACATTCCAGTGGAGATATATGGGGAATGTTTTTTGAGACATTTCCTTTATTGAATGTTGTATGGTTACGACCATTATTTAGATATTTAGAACGTTACACGTTTTCGCGTATCGATAGAGTGGGATTCGTTGCAGATTATCCGCGTAAGAAATTTGGAGAATTGTATCCAGAATTTCCTTTTGATAAAACATTTTTTGTTTATAATGGGTTGGAAACAAAGCCATTTATTAAGAAGGATAGAGATATTAAATCTTCTATTATTCAATTAGTTTGTGTCGGAACTCTTTGCGACAGAAAAAATCAAATGGGTATTCTTCAAGCATTAGCATCTTTACCTAATGATTTACAGAAAAGATATTCATTAACATTAGTTGGAGACGGAAATGTTAGAAATGAATTAGAGAATTTTAGTCGCAAGAATATACATACAGAGGTTAAGTTTGTTGGTAGTGTAGCGGATGTAACCTCTTATTTATTGACTGCAGATGTATTTATTTTATTAAGTAAGGATGAAGGTTTGCCAATTTCTATTCTTGAGGCAATGCGCTGTTCTCTTCCTATCATATCTACTCAAGTTGCTGGAATTCCTGAAATGATTGAAGATGGGAAAAGTGGCTATTTGATACCACCTGATTATCAGAAACTATCTTTACTTTTACTTGATTTATTGGAAAAGAATGTTGACTTAATTGGAATGGGAGAACGGTCAAAGAGTCTGTTTGAACAGAAGTTTACTAAAGAGAAAATGATTTTTGCCTATTCAAAATTATTTCATTCTATATAAGAATATTTTTTTATGTATATATATATATATTTACTGATAGAAGGTGTTCTTGCATCCTTACTTTGTCAAGATGGTAAGTTTAGGAAACTCGGAGAATATCTTCTTTTTTGCTTTTTATTATTTCTAACTATTTTGGTTGTTTTTAGAGATGGTATAGGTGCGGATTATTTTACTTATGTAATGCATTTTCAGAATACATCTGATATTACAGAACTTACTACTTCTGATTTTCTTCTTTTAGAACCTGGTTATGTAATACTTTCTGCTATACTGCGATATTTACATGCACCATTTGAAATCTTATCTTTCCTTTTGTTAATTATTATAATTCTGAACTTTAAGAAAGTATTCCCATATTTTTCAAGTAATTTGTCTTTATCTTTTTTTTTGTATGTAGCTTTATTCTTTTTATCGTTTAATTTTAATGTAATTCGCCATGGGGTAATGGCAGCATTTGTTTGGAATGCATGTCATTATTGGCTGGAAAGTAAAAAGGTTAGTGCTATTTTTTTGCTTGTTTTAGGTGCTTTATTTCATGTATTGAGCTTAACTTTTCTACTGATTATTCCTATTTGCTGTTCTTCAAAAAGATATCCTATATACATATATATATTAGTCTTAATTTTTTCTTTTTTTATAGCAAAATATCCAGATGTCATTCTTCAAATATTTGATCGGTTGTTGGTACCACTTGTTGGTACAGATAATCGGCTTGCTTTTTATCTCAGTGGAGGGCATGAAGGAGAATTGAATGAAGTTACGTTTTCTATAGGATTATTTTTTAATATTTTCATATGCTTCATTTCCTTATTTAGTTTTACTGATAGGAAAAGATTCTTCCTTTCTAATATGCTGTTTGTAGGTATAGTTTCTTTTTTAGTTTTTAATTCTTTTGGAGCTTTATCTCAGCGATTAGCCAGTGTTTGTTATATAGCAAATATATTTTTAGTACCGGCTTTGATGAGTAAAGTTCGTATCTCAAAATGGCGTTTTTGTTTTTTCTTATTTGCTGTATTATATGGTATATTGATGTTTTGGAGGGAATTGACAAAAGAAACAGGTTATTATATACCATACCAGTTTATATTCTAATATTCTATAATTTTATTATTAGGGTAATATTATAGGTTGTTCCATGGTAAATTATATATCAATATCTGTAGATGCGGTTTTCAGTACTTCTTTCTGTATATTATAAAGAGTCCTATTCTGCTTTTTGCAAAAGTTTGGATAGTATATTTACACAAACTACATGTCCTGACGAGGTAATTTTAGTAGAAGATGGTCTTTTAGGTAGTGATTTGAATGATATAATATCAGAATATTCTGCAAAGTATCCAACCCTTAAAATTATCCCTCTGCCAACCAATCAAGGTTTGGGAAAAGCCTTGAATGAAGGTCTTAAACATTGTTCTTATGACATTGTAGCTCGAATGGATACAGATGATATTGCTAAACCGGATCGTTTTGAGAAACAATTGGCTGTTTTTGAAAAGTATTCAGATATAGACGTGGTTGGAGCTTGGATTGATGAATTTGAAGATGATATTTCGGATGTAAAATCTGTAAGAAAGTTGCCGGAACTGCCTGATGATATAAGACAATTTGCAAAACGCCGTAATCCTATAAATCATCCGGTTGTAATGTTTCGAAAGAGTGCGGTATTGGCTGCCGGTGGATATCAACATTTTCCTTTATTTGAAGATTACTATTTATGGATACGCATGTTGATGAATGGGGCTAAGTTTTATAATATTCAGGAAAGCTTGCTGTATTTCCGCTTTTCTCCGGAAATGTTTAAAAGAAGAGGAGGATGGAGATATGTGATAAGTGAATTGCATTTTTTACAAAAGATGAGACAAATGCATTTTATTTCTTTTTCTGAGTTCATGCAAAATCTGTTTGTCCGTTTCTCTATTAGATTAATACCTAATTCTTTGCGAGCAATTATATATACGAAATTGATTAGATAGAAATTACTTACTGTATGAATGATAATTACAAAGCTATTGACACGCAGAAAATCATAGATTATATTAATTCTTTTTCTGATGCTATTGAGGTTGACTCTATTTTGAAGAATTCTAATGCTGACAAATTACGTGTATATCCTGCCTTGTTCGAACTGGAACAAAATGGTTTTCTTGAAGTGGTAGAGCGTGAAGAACTGGGGGCTCCATTGATAGTTCGTAAAAAGAAAGTTGAATAAACGACAGGTAACAGCGGTTACTTTGTTTTAGGCGCAGCCGGAATTACTTTTAAAGTGATTTCGGCTGTTTTTGTGGTATGAATTTTACGGTGTTTTGCTTTCTGCTCTAAACAAATTTTCCTATAATTTGCTTTCTGCTCTAAACAAATTGCTATATTTGTAACAAAATCAATTTCAGTTATGGATAGTCTGTTTTTAAAACAAGAAAGAATGTTGGTGCAGACAAGCACCGATATTATAAGAGAATTGATGAATAAGATTCATTGGAATAATCGTCTGATTGCCATTCGGGGTTCTTGCGGTGTGGGAAAAACAACACTGATGTTGCAATATATCAAACTAAACTATCCGCCGGGAAGCCGAATAGCACTTTACTGTACACTTGATAGTATTTATTTCAGTAATCATACACTATTGGAGTTAGCGGAAAAGTTTTATCTTCAAGGCGGTAAGCATTTGTTTTTGGATGAGGTGCATAAATATCCCACTTGGAGCAAGGAATTGAAAGAAATCTATGATTTGTACCCGTCGCTGCAGGTGGTGTTTAGCGGCTCGTCGCTACTCAACATATTGAATGCCGATGCAGACCTTTCAAGAAGATGTCTGGCATATAACATGTACGGATTGTCATTCCGCGAATACCTGATGTTTTATAAGAATATCCGCTTTCCGGTGATGACGTTGCCGGAAGTGCTGGAGAATGCCGGAAGTATCTGTCAGGATGTGAATGCACAATGCCGGCCGGTGCAAATGTTCAATGAATATCTGCATGAGGGATATTATCCTTTCTTTACCGGCAATCGCGAGGATTATTACATGAACATTGAGAATGTGGTGAATTTCATTCTTGAACAAGAGATGCCTCTGTTGTGTGGTGTGGATCCTGCATATATAAGGAAGCTGAAAGCTTTGCTGGGTGTACTTGCATCGTCCGTGCCTTACGAGGTGGATATTACGAAATTGGCAGGTATGATAGGGCTGACCCGGAATTCAGTTATCACTTATCTGCAAAATTTGAATAGGGCGGAGTTACTTACACTGTTGTATTCTGATTTGACTTCTGTCAAGAAAATGCAAAAACCGGATAAAATATATCTCCAGAATCCGAACTTGCTTTATGCTGTAGCTTCGGTACCGGTGCAGATTGGTACGGTACGGGAGACGTTTGTGGTGAATCAATTGTCCGTAAACCATGAGGTGGAGTATGGAAAGGCGCAGGGGGACTTTGTAGTCGACCATAAATATATTTTCGAGGTGGGTGGAGCGGATAAGACTTTTAAGCAAATAGCCGATCTGCCGGATTCCTTTATTCTTGCCGATAATATAGAATTTGCTACGGGGAAGAAGTTACCTTTGTGGATAGTGGGAATGGTGTATTAGATGAACTGTAAAATCAGAAAGATATAACCATAAGAAAATGAGCGCATTATAAATCATTCTCAGAAAACAGCCCCGCATAGGCTGTTTTCTTTGTTTATACCCGTATATATCATCACCTTTGCACTGTTGATCAACGAAACAAAAATTAAAATGAAGTTTAATTAAAAATGTAAAGGAGAGAGATAGTATGCCTCTATTTTATTATGCAAGACAGTCGCAACTGGCGACGAAAGCCGGTATTAAAACATGGCACTTGAGTTTGAAAAAAGTGGGAAAAGCGGTGGATACGCAGTCGCTGGCGGAAAGTATTGCCGAGAAGTCCTCACTGACGCCGGGTGATGTACAGAATGTAATCCGTAATTTGATGTCGACAATGCGGATGCACCTGCTGAATAGCCGTACGGTACGTTTGAACGGTTTGGGTACATTTACGATGAAAGCCCGTACACGTGGTAAGGGAACGGAGAAAGCGGAAGATGTGAATCCGAATCAGGTGACGGCGTTACGTTGTCAGTTTACTCCGGAATATACGCGTCCGGCTGCTATTGGCACTACTCGTGCATTGATACAGGGAGTGGAGTTTGAGAAGTGGAAAGGCACAACCGCCGAAGATAATTCTTCCGGTAATGGTAATGGTGGCCCGGATAGCGGAGAAGAGGAAAATCCGTTAGGATAAGCCAAGTTGTGGTTTATAAATTACGATTTACGATGAAAGATAAAGTAATAATTAAAATCAAAAGACAATGAGTATCAAAGTATCGGTTTGGGATAAGATTCTGAAAGTGATTATTGCGGTGGCAAGTGCCATTGCAGGCGTGATTGGCGGGCAAGTGATGGCTATATAAAGTCCACCTGATAATGAAAATGGGGGTGCGTTAAGACTTTGAATGACAGACATGATATGTTAGGCATAGTTTTAGGCATCCTCGTTTATATCTTTAGGCCGGTTGATTTTCAGCGTCTGAATATTTTTCTGACTTTTCTCATCAGCTTTACTCCAAGCATAACTCCGTCGAATACGGCCATGCCGGTATTAAACGCACGCATGATAGCTGTTCCTTTGTCCGCAGCGGGAGCAATCGGAGCAAACAGGTTCCGAGCGGTATCGGCCATAATTTGCTGTTGGGCGCGCAATTCCTCTAATGCTTCGGCCTTTTGTCGTTGGAGGTCTTCCAGTGTAAGAATCTCTGTCTGGACGGTATCATTCATATCCATGATATTTTAGTTTTTATTGTTATCTATGAATAATCCGGCAATGAATTTGGTCATTGGATTAATAATGATTTTTTTGCGGAACGCAACAATTAACGCAATCAATAAAATATGGAAGCAGCTTATCATGGCAAAACTTACCATTAATCCGCCTACTATGGGGTCTAATATATAGGCCAGGGTGAAGGAGAGATAGAACAAAGCCACCATGCCGAGAATGACGACCAACAATACGAGTATGAGCGTTGAGAGTAATATGGTTAATTTCTCCGCTACTTCCAGTTGGGTATATTTCTTTTGTAGTTTCAGATATTTCTTGAAATCGAAAAATAACTGCTGGATATTCTCAATGCTGTTGTCGTCTGCGAACATAGTGGCTTTGTTTTGAAATGTGGTTTGATTTATTCGTTTGCTTCGCCTTTCAGTTCTGCTGCAATTTCATCAACGAGGTTTTCCATTTCATTACGGTTCAACCGGATACCTTTCTTGCGAAGGATTTCCGCAATCTTGTGACGCGTATCTTCACCTTTTTCCGGGGCAAACAAAATACCGATGGCTGCACCTACCGCTGCACCACCCAAAAAAGCTGCTAAAACATTTAATCCTTTCATAATAATACTCCTTTCTTTTATTAGGTCTGATATGACAAAGCTAACAAAATATTTTGAATGATTGTTCATGGATTCTTGTTTTTTAGAAATCTGTACCATGAAAAACGACAAAACATACATTTTAATTATATTTAACGGCATTAGAGGCCATAAGATAAGCGGTTCGGCGTACTTTTGCTTTCTAAATAAAAAAGAGATATATGAAAAAATTGCTGAACGGGACAATACTATTGCTTTTGATGTGTGCGGTGCTGGGATTGGCGTCTTGTATGAATGACGGCGGTTCCGACTGGGTAGGAAAATGGCAGTTACGCGAATATCAGTATCCCGATGGTGAAGTGCAGAAAGTGGACAGTATCTTTTATGGTTTTCAAAAAGGCAGCTTTCTGGCGTATTGTATGAATGAAAGTGGAAGCTATGAATCTTTTTATGGTTATTATAAGTTGAAAGATGATGAAATTTCTATAACTTTGTGGCCGGATAACAGTTCCGGAAACGAGGTTGCGCATGAAGAGTTGGTGAATTCGGCAAGTTATAAGAAATTCTTTGGTTGGGGAGACACCGGTGAGAGGACGTTCAAGGTGGAAGAGCTGACGAATAAGAAGATGCGATTGAACTATGAAGGAACGAAATACGTTTTTCGTAAATATTGAGTGTAATTTGAGAATAGACATAGTTACTAACAAAAAATAAAAAGAAAAGATGAAAAAATTGGCAGTGTTAGGAATGGGAGTATGTATTGTACTGGCATTCTCTTCTTGTAAATCGAGTGAAAGCGCTTACAAGAAAGCATACGAAAAGGCTAAACAGCAGGAATTGGCAGAACCGCAGACTACTGCACCGGTAGAGGAAGTTGCTCCTGTGGTTAGCGCTCCGGTAGAAGCTAAGGTTGTAGAAAGTGCACCGGTAGGTACGATCCGTGAAGAGAAAGTGACGGTGGTATCAGGTGCTGACGGACTGAAAGATTATAGTGTTGTATGCGGTAGCTTCGGTGTGAAAGCCAATGCGGAGAACCTGAAAAACTTCTTGGATAAGGAAGGTTATAATGCTGTCATTGCATTTAATGCAGACGCCGCTATGTATCGTGTAATCGTAAGTACATATGCAGACAGAAACTCTGCTGCCAGCGCTCGCGATGCTTTCAAGGCTAAATACCCTAACCGTCAGGATTTCCAGGGTGCTTGGCTGCTGTATCGCATTAATTAATTTGAATTCTTTTTGGTAATTCATAAGAAAGGGGTATTTCCCTCCTTTCAAGATAGGGCGGTAACTGGGAAGTTACTGCCTTTTTCATAATCTGTTGAAAATGATTATGAAAACTCTGTTTTGGGTGATTGTGAAAAGTACTTATAAATATCTCTTTTTCGTTTAAAAGAAGTTATAAAACAAAATTAAAAACTTTTGGCGGTAAAAAAGTTTTTAATTTTGCACCTTGTATATTTTTAGAATACAATATGGAACGACAATATATACTTGACGCGATTGATGCAGCACTCTGTGCCGGCAAAGATATCCTCTCTATTTATAACGATCCGGCATCAGATTTTCAAATAGAAAAGAAAGCGGATAATTCTCCTTTGACGATTGCTGATAAAAAAGCGCACGCGACTATTGCCGGTTATCTGCAGAATACACCTTATCCGTTATTGAGCGAAGAGGGAAAACATTTGCCCTATACGGAACGATGCGCATGGACGACTTTGTGGATTGTAGACCCTCTGGACGGTACGAAAGAGTTTATCAAGCGGAATGGCGAGTTTACCGTCAATATCGCTTTGGTACGTAATTCCGTTCCGGTAATGGGAATTATATATCTTCCGGTAAAGAAAGAGCTTTATTTTGCCGAAGAGACTTTGGGCGCTTACAAGCTTTCGGATGTAACAGCCCGCGGCGGGGCGTCGCTGGAAGAATTAACGGCGAAAGCCGTTCGTTTGCCGATAAAGGATAGCCGCGATAAATTTGTGATTGTGGCATCCCGTTCACATCTGTCTCCCGAGACTGAAGACTACATTGAAGAGATGAAGCGTTGTCATTCGGATGTGGAATTGATTTCCAGCGGAAGCTCCATTAAAATATGCTTGGTGGCGGAAGGCAAAGCGGATGTATACCCCCGTTTTGCTCCGACAATGGAGTGGGATACGGCGGCGGGGCATGCCATTGCACGTGCCGCAGGGATGGAAGTGTATCAAGCCGGAAAAGAAGAACCGTTGCGGTATAATAAAGAAGATTTGTTGAACCCCTGGTTTATAGTAGAGCCCGGGCGTAATTAAATAACGACTCGTATATATGACGTTTGAAATCATATTTGTGCTTT
>OGGR01001042.1_pt1 | contig 11996 bp, 14 predicted proteins | sample 1571321 | NCBI WGS metagenome assembly OGGR01 (sample SAMEA2582048, study PRJEB24529) | metagenome | biome: Human gut stool | place: China | collected 2011 | reverse complement strand
TCAACAATCGTTTAATAAGTGGACTTTCTTTTATTCAATTGATATTTTTAGGAATTTCAGTAGCTATGTATGGACTTATGTATTTTAAGAATAATTTAAGCTGATAAATTTAATTAATCATAAGAATAAACTTTAGTAATTTATCTTAATAGAGTTTATTCTTATTTTTATTAGAAAATATACTTTCATTTGATATATAATAATATTTAGACTAAAATTAATTTTATAATTATTAAAAAAATGTAACTATTTTGAAATGATAAATTAAAAAAATTAAAAGATAATTATCTAAGTGAGAAATGGAGTAATTATAAAATATATAAATTTAACATAGGAGGAAAGAATGAGTAAGGAGATTTTTTCTAAAAGGAGAAACTCAAATAAAAATAATTTTTTGAAAATATTTTTAGGAGTTTTAGCAATTATAATATTATTATGGGGTGGAATAAAAGTTGTTACAATGATAGGTAGCAATTTAGCTAATAAGGCTTCAATTAATAAAGAACAGGAAGAGCAGGAGAAGGTCATAAAGCCTAATCCAGATGATGTAATGCCTGGAATGAATATTACATATGAAGCAGATAAATATGCAGTTGATGCTAAAGATGTACAAGCTATGGCTAATGACACATATAAAGGTGAAGGAAAATATGTATTTTTAACCTTTGATGATGGACCATCTAATTCAACAGAAAAGATATTAAATATATTAAAAGATAAGGATGTACATGGAACATTCTTTGTTTTAGGAAGTAGTATAGAAAAAGACTCTAAAAGACAAGAATATTTAAAAGAAGAATTAAAAAGTGGAAATGCTATTGCAAACCACAGTTATAGTCATGATTTTAAAAAATTATATCCAGGAAATAAGCTAAAAATTGATTCCTTTATGGATGAGTTTAATAAGACTAATGATATAATGCAGAGCATTTTAGGAGGAGAATTTGATTGCAAGGTATTAAGAATGCCAGGTGGGTATGGAACAAGAAAATATTATAAGGATCCTTCTCTTAAAGAATTTGACGATACATTACAGGAAAATGGAATAATAAATGTTGATTGGAATGCTTTAGATGGTGATGCAGAGGGAAAACCATATTCTACAGAGGAAATGCTTAATTATGTGAAAAAAACATCAAAAGGAAAAAATCATGTAGTCATTCTTATGCATGATGCAGCAGGAAAAGAAAAAACTGTAGAAATATTACCACAAATAATAGATTACTACAAGAATGAAGGATATGAGTTTAAAGTTATAAAAAACACTTCTAAGGAAGAAAATAATAGCAATCAAAGTGAAAATAATAAAGATAAATCAAGTAAATAGTATAAGAAAACATCATTAGAAAATACTAATGATGTTTTTTATTTTTTATCTATATTAAGTTTCCATTTCCAAAAGGATTCATTAGTTAATTCATATATGCGATTCTTTTCTTTACTTGTAAAATCTTTGCTAGAAAAAATATCACTAATCTCCTTTTCAAGTAACTCTAAATATATTTTTTTATCTTTTAGGTTCTCATAAATTTCTTTTGAAAAGTCATTTGTTAGATTTTTTTTCTTTTTTGAATTTCTAAGCCAGCTACATTGTTCTTTAAAATGAATTTCAGAGATCATTTTATTACTTTTTGCTTGAACTTCTTTTATATTATCAATATTCATAAAAACTCCTTTCTAAAAGAGAGATTATATTATATATTCTTCCATTTCATAGAAAATCCTTTGTGGAAAATATAAATATAAATTTTTCTTCCTTGAAAAAATTTAACATATAATTATATAATAGAATTTAAAAAGAAGGTGATTAAAATATGAACAGTTTTAATATAGAAAAACAATCAATGTGGAAATGCATAACTAAGAACAAATTAATTTGTAATGAAAGTGATACCTTAGCAATAATACTACCAGGCCTTGGGTACACCCTAGATAAAGCACTTTTAGATTATTCTAAACAGCTTATTTTAGATTTTAAATTTGATTGTTTAGGAATAGAATATGGATTTCAAGTTAGTAGAGAAGCTTTTGATAGACAGGATGAAAATGATATAAGAGAATTATTACTTGAAACTCTAGATATTATTTTTAGTGCCTTAGAACTTAGAAGAGGAAAATATAAGAGAATTATTCTTATAGGTAAAAGTTTAGGTACAGTATTACAAAGTAGAATAGATAAAGAAATTAAAGAAAATTATGATATTCATATTAAAAATATTTATTTAACTCCTATAAATGAGACTTTTAAAGAGAAATTAGATAAAGAAGGATTAATAATAACTGGTACTAAGGATACTTTAATATCTTCAGAGAATTTGGAAAAAATAAAATCTGAAGGATTAAGAGTATTAGAAATAGAGGATGCTGGCCATTCATTATGTATAAAAGGAAATGTATTAAGGAGCATTAAAGCTTTAGAAATAATAATTGAAAATATAAAAGATTATCTTGAAAGAATGTAAATATAAAGCATTAAAATAATATTTTACATAAGTATTATTTTAAAATAATAATAAATAAAAAATGGAGTGATCATTTTGAAATATACAAAGAAGGAAAAAGAGGAATTAAAAAAGGTCTTAACTGAGGAAGAATATTATGTTACTCAAGAAAATGGAACTGAAAGACCTTTTACAAATGAATATTGGGATTTTAATGGAGAAGGAATATATGTAGATATAACTACTGGAGAGCCTTTATTTACTTCAAAGGATAAATTTCACTCTTCTTGTGGATGGCCTGCCTTTTCAAAACCAATAGATAGAAGCATAATAAAAGAAAAGGTAGATAAAAGTCATGGAATGATTAGAACAGAAGTTAGAAGTAAACTAGGAGATTCACATTTAGGCCATGTATTTTGTGATGGACCAGAGGAGTTAGGTGGATTAAGATATTGCATAAATTCTGCTTCTTTAAAATTTATTCCAAAGGAAGAATTAAAGGAAAAGGGATATGAAGAATATTTAGAGCTTTTTAAATAGAGTTAAGTATTTTAAAGATAAGGATATAATAAAGGAAATAGAAAAGTAGGTGTTTTAATGGGATTCTTATTAAACAATGATGGAGAAAATGATTTTCTTTTAGCTGATACTTATTCAAAGGATGATATATTTTGGATAACTTTAAGAGGATTAATATCTAAAGGGAAAATTGATGAGGCTGAGGATATGCTTTTTAAAGAGGCAGAGAAAAATCCTTCTATGGAAATATATGAAATAGGAGAGAAAATGTATAGCTTATTAGCTAATAAAAGTGAAGAAGAACTTAAAAGATATAATTTCTCCAAAGAGGAAATTGATTTAGGTTTAGAAGATTTGAAGAGATTAATAGATAAACATAGCTTATAGTCTACTGTATATAGCAATAAATCAAAATAAGGGGAGATAGTTATGAGAAGTTTAAATAAAGAAGTTTTTCTTAAGAAATATCCTCATGTAGAAGAATATATAGAGAAAAATAAAATTGAATTTGAAGATTTACAAAGTATATATAAGGATTTTGTAAAGTTTGAGGGGTCTTATTATAATCAAGCTGATTTTATAGCCAATATACTTCGTTCTAATGAAAATGTTCATTCTGTTAAATCAAGGATAAAAAATCCAGATAGATTAATAGAAAAAATAATAAGAAAAACAGAAGATAGAAAAGAAAAGTATGGTAAAGATTTTTATTTTAATGAAGATAACTATAAAAATGAAATAACTGACTTAATAGGAATAAGGGTTTTACATATATTTAAGGATCAATGGAAGGATATACATGATTTCATAATAAAGACTTGGAATGTAATTGAAATAACAGCAAATATAAGAGATGGAGATGATAGAAGCATATTTGATAATCTAGGTATTGAAGTTATATCAAGACAATCGGGATATAGATCAGTTCATTATCTTGTAGAATGTTATCCTACTAATCAAAAGGTTATTGCAGAAATTCAAGTAAGAACTATTTTTGAGGAAGGGTATGGAGAAATTGATCATAGACTAAGATATTCTCATAATGAAATTCCAGAGATATTAAAATCTAATCTTTTACTTTTTAATAGAATTGTAGGAAGTGCAGATGAAATGGCTTCCTTAATAAATATGCTAAATAATAATTTAGATGATAAAGACAATTATTATGAAACTAAATTAAAAGAAAAAGATGAAGAAATAAGAAAATTAAAAGAAGAAATTGAAAAGTTAAAATAATTTAAATGGGCTACATTTATGTATCTTATAAATAAAACTCATAAACATTTGTTGAAATTATTCATGAATTTTATTTTTAAGATTTAATGTGGCCCTTAATTTTTAGAAAATATAATGTTAACAAAATATTAACTAAATGTGAATAAAAATAAAATAAATAAGGAGTTTTAATAAATTTTGGGAGAATTTAAGAAAATTCAAACTTTGATTTTATAAGCTTTAGGTAGTAAACTGAACATAGTTCACTGTGAGTTTTATTAATGGTATTCAAAGAAATAATATTAATAAAAGTCACACTTAGAATAAGTAAAAACTTACGAAAGGGTGATAATAATGAAGAAAAAATCAGTTGGAATTACCATGGCTGTCTTCTTGTTAGGAATCTTCATGGGAGCTATTGACTCTGGTATAGTTTCACCAGCAAGAGATATAATAGCTGATGGATTAAAAGTTTCACAAAATGCTAGTGTTTGGGTTGTAACAATATACACCTTAGCATATGCAGTATCAATGCCTCTTATGGGAAAACTTTCTGATAAGTATGGTAGAAAAAAAGTTTACATGGTTTCAATAACTCTATTTGGACTAGGTTCTTTACTATGTGGGGTATCAGATTACGTAAATAGTTATACATTCTTATTATTCTCAAGGGTTATAGAAGCAATAGGTGGCGGGGGTATAATGCCAATAGCTACAGCATACATAGGAACATCATTCCCAGTTGAAAAAAGAGGTTCAGCTTTAGGGATGATTGGAGGAGTATATGGAATAGCAACAGTTGTAGGACCAACCTTAGGTTCAGGAATACTTTCTATTTTTGGAGATAAAAACTGGGGATTTTTATTCTTAGTAAATGTTCCAATCAGTATAATAATATTACTTATGGCAACTAAATTAGAAGAAAATACTTCTGCACAAGGAATTAAGAAATTAGATGTTTGTGGTTCAGGAGTATTAACAATATTAATTTTATCTTTAATGTATGGAGCTACAAACTTAAAATTCTATGATTTTGCTAATTCAATAAAATCACTAGATGTTTGGCCATATCTTTTAATATTTATAATATCAATTCCAATATTAGTTTGGGTGGAAAAGAAAGCAGAAGATCCAGTAATAAACTTATCTTACTTTACTAATAAGGAAATAGCTATAACTTTAATATTAAGCTTTGTTGTAGGTTGTGGATTAATGGCAACAGTATTTATTCCTCAATTTAGTGAAAATATATTAAGAACACCAATGGGTAGTGGTGGATATATAGTTACAATATTTGCAATATTTATAGGTATAGCAGCACCTTTAGGTGGAAAATTTATAGATAAAATAGGAGTTAAAAAAGTACTATTAATAGGTATGTCTTTAGTTATCATAGGTAACCTTTATCAAGGATATGTAACAACTAAACACCCAGGTATGGTTAACTTAATAATAGGTTTAGCTATTATGGGATTTGGCTTAGGATTCTCTATGGGAACACCAATAAATTACTTAATGCTTAGTTTAGTACCAGATAATGAGGCTACAGTTGGACAATCAGCAGTATCATTAATTAAATCCATAGGTATTGCAGTATCACCAAATATTCTTATTAACTTTATATCAGATGCAGGTAGAAGAGTACCAGAAGCATTACAAAAAGTTATGCCACATGTAGATGGAATGTCTAATATAATGTCAAATAGTGGTGGAGCTTCAAATGTTGCTAATTCAATGGGAAATGCCAGTGTTACTAATATATTTAGTCTTATAAAAGGAATGGCACAATCACAATTTTCAGCTTTAGGAGACAAATTTGCAAATAATCCTCATATGAATATTGATATGATTGAAAAATCATATATGCAAAGTTTAGATGGAGCTAAAGATGCAATAGAAACTGCATTCCAACAAACTATGAATACAGGATATACTAAATTATTCTTAACATGTGCTATTATAGCTTTAATAGGATTAATATTAACAGCTATGTTAAATAATAATTTAATAACAATGAAAAATAGAAGATTAGAAAAGAAGGAAAAAACTAATTGATAAAAAATGTTTTTTGAGTTATGATAAATAAAAACAAATAATTTTAAGATATTGCTAGGGGTGCTGTAAAAGGCTGAGAGGGATAATAAATCCTAACTCTAATAACCTGATTTGGTTAATACCAGCGTAGGGAAGTATATTTTAAGTTGTGATTTTTCATATTAGAAAATATTATTATGATTAATTAGAGAATATATTTTTAAAGGTTTAGCAATATTGCTAAACCTTTTTTTGTTGGTATAAAAGTCTTAAGAATATAGAAAAGAGGTGAATAGATGATTGTTAATGGTAAGAAAGTAGAAAAAGGTGAACTTAATACAGTTTATGATTTACTAAAAAGTTTAAATGTAAATAGTAAGAGAGTTGTTGTAGAACTAAACAAAGAGATAGTTAATTCCTGTAATTATAATGAAATCTTACTTAATCATGAAGATGTAATTGAGATTATTGCCTTTGTTGGTGGAGGATGATTAAGAATCATTTAAGAAGTTTAAGATAACAAAAGGTGAGTGAAAATAAAAGATAAAAAAGATAAGAGGGACCTTTATGAATATAAAGATTAATGAAAAGTGGAGAGAGGTAAAAGAAAATTGCACATTATATTCTTTAAAAAATGAAGAATTTCCTGATTCTCATGTTATAGTTTTAAATGGATTTCCACTTGTAGAAGATAAGGAGCTTAAGGATGGAGATAGGGTTGTCTTTATAAAAAAGGGAATTATGCCTAATAAAGAGGAGTTAGAAGAACTAATGGTATCTAGGCATACACCAGGTATTCATAAAAAACTAAAAAAAATTAAGGTTTTAATAGCTGGATGTGGAGGCCTTGGATCTAATATTGCTATTTCTTTAGGAAGAATAGGGGTTGGAAGTATAAGCTTAGTAGACTTTGATATAGTAGAATCTTCTAATTTAAATAGGCAGCAGTATTATATTGAGGATATTGGAGAATTTAAAGTAGTTGCTTTAAAAAGAAACTTAATTAGAATAAATCCTTTTATAAAAATAGAAGCTTTAAATCTTAAGCTTTCTGAAGATAATATGGGTATTTTACAAGGAGCTGACATAATAATAGAAGCCTTTGATAATCCAGATTATAAAGCCTTATTAGCTAATTATGTTTTAAGTAATATGAAGGACAAATTTTTGATTTCCTCTTCAGGAATGGCTGGATTTTATGATTCAAATTTAATAAAAACAAAGCAAATAACAGATAAGTTTTATATTTGTGGAGATTTAGTAAATGAAGCTAAGGAAGGCTGTGGGTTAATGGCTCCTAGAGTGGCTATATGTGCAAATCACATGGCTAATTTAGTTATAGATATAGCTGTTAATAAAATAGAATTTTAAAAAGAAGGGCTAGTAAAAATAGAGTGGATTTTAAGTGGTTTTTAGATAGAGTTTATATATATAAAATAAAATACTAGTCTAAAATATGAAGAACTAAGAAGAGTAGTGAGTAGAAAAGGGGAATTTTTTATGGACAAGTTAATAATAGGTGGAGTAGAAATAAAAAATAGACTTTTTGTTGGAAGTGGTAAATATCCTTCAAATGAAATAATAAAGGATGTTTTAGAGGGAAGTGGCTCTCAAGTTATAACTTTAGCCTTAAGAAGGGTAGATTTAGATAATAAGGAAGAGGATATTCTTCAAAATATACCTAAGGATGTAATATTACTTCCTAATACTTCTGGGGCAACTAATGCTGAGGAAGCTATTAGAATAGCAAGGATAGCAAGAGCTATGGGATGTGGAAACTGGATAAAGATAGAAGTTATATCAGATTCTAAGTATTTGCTTCCAGATAATGAAGAAACCATAAAGGCAACTAAGGTATTAGCTGATGAAGGCTTTATTGTCCTTCCTTATATGTGTCCAGATCTTTATGCAGGAAGAAGGTTAATAGAAGCTGGGGCGGCAGCTGTAATGCCACTTGGTGCACCAATAGGAAGTAATAGAGGGTTAAAGACTAAAGAATTGATTCAAATAATGATAGATGAATTAGATATTCCTATCATAGTTGACGCAGGTATAGGAAAGCCATCACAGGCTATGGAAGCCATGGAAATGGGAGCTGCAGCTTGTTTAGTTAATACTGCCATAGCATCCTCAGAAGATCCTATAAATATGGCTAGAGCTTTTAAAATGGCAGTAGAAGGTGGTAGATTAGCTTATGAAGCTAAAATGGGAAGAGAATCAAAGTTTGGAAATGCTTCATCTCCACTTACTGGATTTTTAGATTAGGAGATGATTTAATTGAGTTTTTATGATGTAGTAGAAAAATATAGAGATTTTGATTTTTATGGATATTTTGATTCTGTAAAAAAGGAAGATGTATTAAGAAGTATTTATGAAAGAAATAAGAGGCCAGAGGATTTACTTAATTTAATATCTCCTATGGGAGAAGAGCTTTTAGAAGAAATGGCTCAGGAAGCAAGAAATCTATCCTTAAAATATTTTGGAAGAACAATATTACTATATACACCTATGTATATCTCAAATTATTGTGTAAATAAGTGTTCATATTGTGGGTATAATGTAGAAAATAAAATATGTAGGAAAAAATTAAATCAAGAAGAAATAGAAAAAGAGGGGGAAGCTATTTCAAAGGAGGGATTTAAACATATTCTAATATTAACAGGGGAAAGTGAATATCATACTCCAGTAGAGTATATAGAGGAGAGCATTAAAACTTTGAAAGAGAAATTTCCTTCCATAACCATTGAAATATATCCAATGACAGAAGAGGAATATAAAAAGGTGGTAGAAGCAGGGGCTGAAGGGCTTACTGTATATCAAGAGACCTATGATGAAAAAGTATATGATAGGGTTCATGTGGCTGGTCCAAAGAAAAATTATAAATTCAGATTAGAAGCTCCAGAGAGAGGAGCAGAAGCTGGAATGAGAAGCATAAGTATAGGAGCCTTATTAGGATTAGCTGATTTTAGAATAGATGCCTTCTTTACAGCAATGCATGGAAAATATTTAAGAGATAAGTATCCTCATATAGATATAAGTTATTCGGTGCCAAGAATAAGACCCTGTGAAGGAGGGCTTAAAAAGTTAAATGAAGTTGATGATAGGGAACTAGTACAAATACTTTTAGCCTATAGACTATTTGATCCTCAAGGAGGAATAAATATATCTACTAGAGAAGGAAAGGATTTTAGAAGAAATTTAATTCCTTTAGGAGTAAGTAAAATTAGTGCTGGAGTTTCTACTGAAGTTGGAGGCCATTCTTTAAAAGAAAAAGGTACAAGTCAATTTGATATAAATGATGAAAGTTCTGTAAGTGAAGTTAAGGAATTAATAAAAAGTCAAGGTTATCAACCTATATTTAAGGATTGGCATAGATTTTAAAATAATTTTTTTATTAAAATGGTGATTTTTATGTTTTTAATAACAAATAGAAAGTTAGTAAATAGGGAAAAATATTTTAATACCATAGAGGAAGCAGGTAAATATGGTGTTAAAAATATAATTTTAAGAGAAAAAGATTTAAGTACAAAGGAATTAATAAAGATTTATATAAAAATAAAAGAGTTAGTTCCAGAGGAAACAAATATAATAATAAATTCCAATATTGAAGCAACAATGATTTTGAAAGAGAAGTTTATTCATTTAAGCTTTAAGGATTTTAAGAGGAATTTAGAAGAAGTTAAATCCTTACAGGTTGGAGTATCTGTTCACTCTATCTTAGAGGCCATAGAGGCTGATAGATTAGGGGCAAGCTATATATTAGTATCTCCTATTTTTGAAACACAATGTAAGAAGGGAGTAACTCCTAAGGGAATTAATTTTATAAAAGAAATTAAGGAAAAGGTAAATTGTAATGTCATAGCCTTAGGAGGAATAAATGAGCTTAACTTTAAAGAAGTATTAGAAGCTAGCGCTGATGATTTTGCATGTATGTCACTTTTATTTATGAGTAACAATATAAAGAAATGCTTAGATACTTTTAAATCTCTTTAAATATATCTAGATTTATATGAATGAAAATGTCAATTATATGATTATTAATAGAATTATGGTATAATTTATATTAATTAATAATTACAATTTGTTATCAAAGGAGAAGTGATTATGTCATTTGAAAGAATAGATATTTCAGATAGAAGTGAACAAGAAGGAAGAAGTTGTGTAATCTTATATAACTTTGGAAATAAGGAATTAAAGAAAATACAAAACTTTGCTAGAATAATGGGAATAAAAGATCAAATAGTTTTAAATTCTAAAAATGGAGATGAAACTATAAAGAATATATTAGAAGATAAAATTGAAAAAACAGAAGGTGAAGGAGTTAAAGAAAGAGCAATAATATTTAATGCCATAGCTCCTGGAAAAGTTCATATATTTTTAGAAAACTTAAAAAAAGTAGGCATACAAAGACCTTTAGTTGCAATGGTTACAGAAACATCTATTAATTGGACTATTGATGTTTTAGTTAAAAATTTAATAGCTGAAAGAAGAGCATTAAGATCAGGAGATATGACTACTCACGAAAATAACTTTTAAAAAACTTACAAACATAATGAAGAGAATATCTAGATAAGCTTTAGAATTTAAATTATTACGGAGAAGATATTACGTTAAAAAGCTGAGACTGTTCGAAGCGTAGCAAGTTTCGAAGCTTTAGTAATATCTTCGGAGTAATAATTATAAATTCTTAGCGAAATCTAGTAATTCTCAGAATATGTTTGTAAGTTTTTTTATATGTTTATTTACTTTATAGTTTAGAAAAATATTATTTATTAAAATTTATTGATTTTCCATCTGAAGTTAGAATTATCTCTCCATCTGTATCAGTTCTAAAGGTCTTAATATTATATTTTTTTATTATGTCTAAAGTTTCTCTATGTGGATGACCATATTTATTATCTTTAGCACAACTTATTATTCCATACTTTGGAGAAACAGCTTCTATAAAGGCATTGCTTGATGAGCTACTAGATCCATGATGACCAAATTTTATTACATCTGAATCAAGAGAAGTTTTATACTTAGCTAAGGCTTCCTCCTCAGCTAACTTTTCAGCATCACCAGTGAATAAATAAGAAGTGTCACCAAAGCTTAATTTCATTATAGGAGAATAATCGTTAAGTTCTTCGTACTCTGATTTTTGAGGAGTAAATACCTCAAATTTAGCTCCCTCTCCTAAATCTATAACCATTCCACCTTTTAATTCTTTAGTTTTTAATCCTTCATCTTTCACTGCTTTAACAAGATTTTCATATGTTTTAGTTGTATGAGTTATTTTAGGAGAATAGAAAGCCTTTACTTCATATTCTTTAAATACATCAACCATTCCACCAATGTGATCTTCATGGGGATGAGTTGCAATAACTAATTCAAAATCATCAATGTTTTTAGCTTTTAATTGTTCTAATAGTTCTTTAGAATTACTTCTTGGACCAGCATCTATTAAAATATCATTTCCATTTACTTTTATATATGCTGCATCACCTTGCCCAACATCCATATAAGAAATCATAAGTTTAGAGTCTTTAGGAACTTTAGAGTCTTGTGTTAAATCTATTCCAAAATATCCAGCTAAAAGAACAACTATAATTCCAATAATTGAGCTAATAATTTTCTTTTTTTTATCCATGCAATAAATCTGCTACTCAAAATATGGTCAAACATATCCATATTGAGAATTTTCCTTCTTCATTGAACCTCGTCTTGCCTAAGCTACTACGATTTTGTATGGTTCTCCAAAGGCTTAAATTCCGAAGTTAGCCCTCCGTACATATATAAGTGCTTTTG
>OGGR01001040.1_pt1 | contig 11999 bp, 8 predicted proteins | sample 1571321 | NCBI WGS metagenome assembly OGGR01 (sample SAMEA2582048, study PRJEB24529) | metagenome | biome: Human gut stool | place: China | collected 2011 | reverse complement strand
ATTCCGTGCAGATTGGTATTCGTACCGAGTTTGATAAAGACAACGGCTTTACCGTACTGGACGCCTGCCAGGTGAACGATCGTAGCGTGGATGACGTTATCGCCCAGGTGAAACAGATTGTGGGTGATATGCCGGTTTACCTGACCTTTGATATCGACTGCCTGGATCCTGCTTTTGCACCAGGCACCGGTACGCCGGTAATTGGCGGTCTGACCTCCGATCGCGCCATTAAACTGGTACGCGGCCTGAAAGATCTCAACATCGTTGGGATGGACGTAGTGGAAGTGGCTCCGGCATACGATCAGTCGGAAATCACCGCTCTGGCTGCGGCGACGCTGGCGCTGGAGATGCTGTATATTCAGGCGGCGAAAAAGGGCGAGTAAGTAACCTGCCTGGTCGAATTTTTTGCACAGTCCCTTGTCTGGCACAAGGGACTTATCATTTAAAACCTATCCTGTTAATTAAGTCATCTTTACCCTGACTGCTGTTTTTTAATGGATTGTTATTACCGTGTTTTTAATGGAATAAATAGATGGAACGCACTCTTCCCTGGAAGCCTCTTCTTTGTTTGTTATTTCTTTTATCAACTGGCTGCGATAGAGCAGAAAAACAGAAAATTGCCGCACAGCTGCAACAAGACAAAGAAGCTATTTCCTCTGTCGTCAAAAAGAGTTATCGCGCATTATGTGGCCCTGAGTTTGTCACCAGCACAGATTCGCACGATCGCCTTGCGGAAATGCAGCAAGTATTTACGCCTGCTTTAATGGAGCCTGTACTGAAATACTGGCAAGAGTCACCCTAAACGTGTAAACGACGTTTCCCCAGTTATAGCGATCCTTTAGCGACCTTCGTCGAAGGCGACAAGGCGCAGATTGGTGCTTTTTTTGGTCACCAATCTTATATTGATATTCCAATGGAATTAATCCGTGAAGGGGATGGTAAATGGAAGATTGCGGCGATTGATTTTGCATCGTTACATGAGTTTGAAAAAAACGGTCGGGTTACTGATGAGGTGCAGAAAAAAATAGATTTGCTTAAAAAACGCTCATTCAAGCAACATAGGGATTTCCCTCTGTTGACGAGGACCGCGCCAGAGCGGGTCAGTAAGTCCCCTTTGACATCGGTGGAGCAAACAGTTACGGAGCCAGACTCTTCCTGGCTGGATGTCTTACTGACAATAGGCAAATATGCCCTTTATCTGGTAGCGATAATACTTATTCTCGCCTTGGTGGCTGTTTTGTGGATTGGTTATGGCCTGGTGTTCGCCGGACATCGCCTTTTCAAAGCATCCTGTAAAGATCCCTCAATTCAAAAAATTCCTGCTGCCGAGCGTTGGGCGATGGCAGTCGGTGCGCCTTATGCCATTGCGGGTAACAATCACTGGGCGCGACGAGCCGTTAATGATGACTCCGTGGAAGCAGAGAATGATTGCAAAAGTGAAGTTGAGTCCCTTGCTGACATGTGGGGCGTCTTTGATCGGGATTCGTTACTTGAGCAACTCTTAGCTTTGTTTGTTGCAGGGCATCGTTCAGTTTATGAAGAACAGATCAAAAACGATAGCGAAATGCCGGATGATGAGTATCGCGCGTTCGCTCAGCAATTAGCTCAGAGCGCCAAATCAAGTAGCGAAGCGAAAGAGCGTTTGTGGCAGCTACAGATGACCAGAAAAAATCGACGTAAGATATGCAACATTGATTATTGTGCATGGGATATGGTGCGCTTTGTCATGTTATGTAATAGCGGGGCGCAAGTGGGATACATCACCCAGCGTGAAATGGTCGATTTTTCGATGCTGGCAGCCAGACGTGTACAGCAACATTACCAAAGCTGGCGCGAATTGGCCGGGCATTTTTTGCAGGCTCGTTGGTACTGGAAGGCAACGGATAAACGACACATGATTACCCATATTCTTTTTAAGAAAGCCATTAAATCTTTATTAAAAGAGCAGGGGAGTCCGTGGCGAACTTTACCCTGGGATACCCCATTACCCGAAGGAGCAGAGACGGCTTTTGCCTGGGCTTGCGGCGTAAGCACTGCCGATGTGGTAGAGGTACGATCCGATACACCAGACAGAGCAATCTACGAAGCGAATTAATGCCCCAAATGATTGAGCTGTTTAATGGCTGTGGCCCGTCCTGAATGAAAATTTCTCCGACATTACTGTCGGAGAAATATTTAATCACTTAACCCCATCCGCGCTCATACGATCGCGAATATGCTGGGCGCGTTCGGCGGATGCCGGATGGTCGTCAAACATTGAGCTTTGGCGACCTTCTTCCAGTTTCGCCAGTTTTTCAAAGCTGGTGGCAAGACCTGCCGGGCTGATGCCGCGTTGGCGCAGAAGATCGTAAGAATAATCATCGGCTTCTGCTTCCTGGCGCTGGGAGAATTGCGAATTGACTAATTTCTCGCCCAGATTACCAAGTTGTGATTGAGATAAACTTCCGACAATCCCGCCCGCAGAGGCCGCAGCTACTCGCACGGCATTTGTACCAAGTGCCACCTGCATTCCTTTTTTCACATGGCCTAACGCCACGTGCCCCATTTCGTGACCGATCACCGCTTCGACTTCGTTATCCGTCATCATATCCATCAGCCCGCTATAGACACGGATACAGCCGTTAGCCATTGCAAAGGCGTTCACATCCTTCGCCATATACACTTTGTAATTTACCGGCTGACCGTTGATATTGTTGCCTAGCGCATTGGCAATAGTTGTCAGACGTTTAGCGTATTCGCTATTGGCTGGCGCAATCGTCGCCTTGCTGTCCATCTCCTGACATGCCTGATCGCTCAGGGCTTTCACCTGCGCATCACTCAAACTGTAAGCCTGAAAAGCTTCCGCTCCTGATGAGAGCAGTCCGTTGGAGTCCATATTCTGGCAACCGGTCAGTACCGTTGCCACGCTCATTGCTACCAATAAGGCGCGAATTTTCATGTTTTCTCTTCCGCACAAGGTCAGGATTATTCTAAAAATGCGCCGTTTGCAGGTGAATCGACGCTCAGTCTCAGTATAAGGAAAAGCGCAGCGGACGGGCGAGTAGATTGCGCAACATGCGAGCATGATCCAGAGATTTCTGAAGCGGCAAAAGGATGTTCCATGTACATGACGCGCGGCTTGCGGTAAATTGTTGGCAAATTTTCCGGCGTAGCCCAAAACGCGCTGTCGTCAAGTCGTTAAGGGCGTGCCCTTCATCATCCGATCTGGAGTCAAAATGTCCTCACGTAAAGAGCTTGCCAATGCTATTCGTGCGCTGAGCATGGACGCAGTACAGAAAGCCAAATCCGGTCACCCGGGTGCCCCTATGGGTATGGCTGACATTGCCGAAGTCCTGTGGCGTGATTTCCTGAAACACAACCCGCAGAATCCGTCCTGGGCTGACCGTGACCGCTTCGTGCTGTCCAACGGCCACGGCTCCATGCTGATCTACAGCCTGCTGCACCTCACCGGTTACGATCTGCCGATGGAAGAACTGAAAAACTTCCGTCAGCTGCACTCTAAAACTCCGGGCCACCCGGAAGTAGGTTATACCGCTGGTGTGGAAACCACCACCGGTCCGCTGGGTCAGGGTATTGCCAACGCAGTCGGTATGGCGATTGCAGAAAAAACGCTGGCGGCGCAGTTTAACCGTCCAGGTCACGACATTGTCGACCACTACACCTACGCCTTCATGGGCGACGGCTGCATGATGGAAGGCATCTCCCACGAAGTTTGCTCTCTGGCGGGTACGCTGAAGCTGGGTAAACTGATTGCGTTCTACGATGACAACGGTATCTCAATCGATGGTCACGTTGAAGGCTGGTTCACTGACGACACCGCAATGCGTTTCGAAGCTTACGGCTGGCACGTTATTCGCGACATCGACGGTCATGACGCGGCATCCATCAAACGCGCAGTAGAAGAAGCGCGCGCAGTGACTGACAAACCGTCCCTGCTGATGTGCAAAACCATCATCGGTTTCGGTTCCCCGAACAAAGCCGGTACCCACGACTCCCACGGTGCGCCGCTGGGCGACGCTGAAATTGCCCTGACCCGCGAACAGCTGGGCTGGAAATACGCGCCGTTCGAAATCCCGTCTGAAATCTATGCTCAGTGGGATGCGAAAGAAGCAGGCCAGGCGAAAGAATCTGCATGGAATGAGAAGTTTGCGGCTTACGCGAAAGCTTATCCGCAGGAAGCGGCTGAATTTACCCGCCGTATGAAAGGCGAAATGCCGTCTGACTTCGACGCCAAAGCGAAAGAGTTTATCGCTAAACTGCAGGCTAATCCGACGAAAATCGCCAGCCGTAAAGCGTCGCAGAATGCTATCGAAGCGTTCGGCCCGCTGTTGCCTGAATTCCTCGGCGGCTCTGCTGACCTGGCACCGTCTAACCTGACCCTGTGGTCTGGTTCTAAAGCAATCAACGAAGATGCTGCAGGTAACTACATCCACTACGGTGTTCGCGAGTTCGGTATGACCGCGATTGCTAACGGTATCTCCCTGCACGGTGGTTTCCTGCCGTACACCTCCACCTTCCTGATGTTCGTGGAATACGCACGTAACGCCGTACGTATGGCTGCGCTGATGAAACAGCGTCAGGTGATGGTTTACACCCACGACTCCATCGGTCTGGGCGAAGATGGCCCGACTCACCAGCCGGTTGAGCAGGTCGCTTCTCTGCGCGTGACCCCGAACATGTCTACATGGCGTCCGTGTGACCAGGTTGAATCCGCGGTCGCGTGGAAATACGGCGTTGAGCGTCAGGACGGCCCGACTGCGCTTATCCTCTCCCGTCAGAACCTGGCGCAGCAGGAACGTACTGAAGAGCAACTGGCAAACATCGCGCGCGGTGGTTATGTGCTGAAAGACTGTGCTGGTCAGCCGGAACTGATCTTCATCGCCACCGGTTCTGAAGTTGAACTGGCGGTTGCTGCCTACGAAAAACTGACTGCCGAAGGCGTGAAAGCGCGCGTGGTTTCCATGCCGTCTACCGACGCATTCGACAAGCAGGACGCGGCTTACCGTGAGTCTGTCCTGCCGAAAGCGGTTACTGCTCGTGTTGCAGTAGAAGCTGGCATTGCTGACTACTGGTACAAGTATGTTGGCCTGAACGGTGCTATCGTCGGTATGACCACCTTCGGTGAGTCAGCTCCGGCAGAGTTGCTGTTCGAAGAGTTCGGCTTCACCGTCGACAACGTCGTTGCGAAAGCAAAAGAACTGCTGTAATTAGCATTTCGGGTAAAAAGGTCGCTTCGGCGACCTTTTTTATTACCTTGATATGTCCGTTTGCGGACAAGCAATAGATAAAGCGTGTTGTAGATCACAAATATTTATATTCAATAAATATCAATTATGTAATATGCATCACGATATGCGTGTTGACATTTGTTGTTATATCTATAACTCAATGTTATATAAGAAATTAATAATTCACTGTTTTCAAAACACCGGTTTCCCTGCTCAATTGCTTTCATTAAATCTCACGAGTATTTTATTTTTACCGCCGGACGGTACCCTAAAAATAAAATAAGGATAATTTATGCGGCTTAGTGATTATTTTCCAGAGTCATCAATCTCAGTTATACATTCAGCAAAAGATTGGCAGGAAGCTATCGATTTCTCGATGGTATCATTGCTTGATAAAAACTATATCAGCGAGAATTACATTCAGGCAATTAAAGATTCCACCATTAACAATGGCCCTTATTATATTCTCGCACCAGGCGTGGCAATGCCTCATGCGCGACCGGAATGTGGGGCGATTAAAACCGGGATGTCTTTGACATTACTTGAACAAGGTGTTTATTTTCCGGGGAATGACGAACCAATTAAATTACTCATCGGACTCTCTGCTGCCGATGCCGATTCGCACATTGGCGCTATTCAGGCGTTAAGTGAATTACTGTGCGAAGAAGAAATACTCGAACAACTCTTAACAGCATCATCAGAAAAACAATTAGCGGACATTATCAGCCGCAGATAATTACTCTCTCCTCTACAGGATAATATTATGGAAAACAAGTCTGCTCGTGCAAAGGTCCAGGCTTTTGGGGGATTTTTGACGGCAATGGTCATCCCCAATATTGGTGCTTTTATTGCCTGGGGTTTTATTACTGCGTTATTTATTCCCACCGGTTGGCTGCCTAACGAACATTTCGCCAAAATTGTCGGCCCGATGATTACCTATTTATTGCCCGTGATGATTGGTTCTACCGGTGGTCATCTGGTCGGCGGTAAACGCGGCGCGGTCATGGGCGGAATAGGTACTATTAGTGTGATCGTCGGCGCAGAGATCCCGATGTTCCTTGGCTCAATGATTATGGGGCCGCTCGGTGGGCTGGTCATAAAATATGTTGATAAGGCACTGGAAAAACGCATACCTGCTGGTTTTGAGATGGTTATCAATAACTTCTCATTAGGTATCGCGGGGATGCTCCTTTGTCTGCTGGGTTTTGAAGTGATCGGCCCAGCGGTGTTAATTGCCAATACTTTCGTCAAAGAGTGTATTGAGGCGCTGGTACATGCGGGTTATCTGCCTCTGCTGTCAGTCATCAATGAACCGGCGAAAGTGCTTTTCCTTAATAATGCGATCGATCAGGGCGTCTATTATCCGCTGGGAATGCAACAGGCTTCGGTTAACGGTAAATCCATCTTCTTTATGGTGGCCTCTAACCCAGGTCCGGGCCTGGGGCTGCTGCTGGCGTTTACCTTGTTTGGTAAAGGGATGAGTAAACGTTCTGCGCCCGGGGCGATGATTATTCACTTCCTCGGTGGGATCCACGAACTGTATTTCCCATATGTGCTGATGAAGCCGCTGACTATTATTGCCATGATTGCGGGCGGTATGTCTGGCACCTGGATGTTTAACTTACTGGACGGTGGTCTGGTGGCTGGCCCAAGTCCGGGGTCTATCTTTGCTTACCTGGCGCTGACGCCGAAAGGTTCGTTCCTGGCGACAATTGCCGGTGTTACGGTAGGTACCCTGGTGTCCTTTGCTATCACTTCGCTGATACTGAAGATGGAAAAAACGGTGGAAACGGTGAGCGAAGATGAGTTTGCTCAGTCAGCCAATGCGGTTAAGGCGATGAAACAAGAGGGTGCATTCTCGTTAAGCAGGGTTAAGCGTATCGCCTTTGTTTGCGATGCGGGGATGGGCTCCAGTGCGATGGGCGCGACCACCTTCCGTAAACGCCTGGAAAAAGCGGGGCTGGCAATTGAAGTAAAACATTACGCCATAGAAAACGTGCCTGCGGATGCGGATATCGTCGTTACTCATGCCAGTCTGGAAGGGCGCGTGAAACGTGTGACGGATAAACCACTGATATTGATTAATAACTATATTGGCGATCCAAAACTCGACACTTTATTTAATCAATTAACCGCCGAACATAAACACTGATTACAGAGGTAAAAATGAAAACCAAAGTTGCTGCTATTTATGGCAAGCGGGATGTCCGTCTGCGCGTATTTGAACTGCCAGAAATTACCGATAATGAATTACTGGTGAGTGTAATTTCTGACAGCGTCTGTTTATCGACCTGGAAAGCGGCGTTACTCGGTAGTGAACATAAACGCGTACCCGACGATTTAGAAAATCATCCGGTCATTACCGGGCATGAATGTGCCGGGGTTATTGTCGAAGTGGGTAAAAATCTCACTGGCAAATATAAAAAAGGCCAGCGTTTTGTATTGCAACCGGCGATGGGGTTACCAAGCGGATATTCAGCGGGCTACAGCTACGAATATTTTGGCGGCAATGCCACTTATATGATTATTCCCGAAATCGCCATTAATTTGGGCTGCGTATTACCGTATCACGGCTCTTATTTTGCTGCGGCGTCGCTGGCAGAGCCTATGTGCTGCATTATTGGTGCTTATCATGCCAATTATCACACCACGCAATATGTTTATGAGCATCGCATGGGCGTCAAACCTGGCGGCAATATTGCACTGCTGGCGTGTGCAGGTCCGATGGGCATTGGCGCTATCGATTACGCCATTAACGGCGGCATACAACCGTCGCGGGTGGTGGTGGTCGATATCGACGACAAACGTCTGGCGCAGGTACAGAAGCTGCTGCCGGTGGAACTGGCGGCCAGTAAAGGCATTGAGCTGGTGTATGTGAATACCAAAGGGATGAGCGATCCTGTCCAGATGCTGCGGGCGCTGACAGGAGATGCCGGGTTCGATAACATTTTTGTTTATGCGGCGGTGCCTGCTGTCGTTGAGATGGCTGATGAATTACTGGCGGAAGATGGCTGTCTGAACTTCTTTGCCGGGCCGACGGATAAAAACTTCAAAGTGCCGTTTAATTTCTACAACGTCCATTACAACAGCACGCACGTCGTCGGTACATCTGGCGGTTCAACGGACGACATGAAAGAGGCGATTGCCCTTAGCGCCACTGGGCAGTTACAGCCGTCGTTTATGGTGACCCATATCGGTGGCCTGGATGCGGTGCCAGAAACCGTGCTCAATCTGCCGGATATCCCTGGCGGTAAAAAACTCATTTATAACGGCGTGACCATGCCGCTCACTGCCATTGCCGATTTTGCCGAAAAAGGCAAAACCGATCCGCTGTTTAAAGAGTTGGCGCGGCTGGTTGAGGAAACGCACGGCATCTGGAATGAACAGGCCGAGAAATATCTGCTGGCACAATTTGGCGTTGATATCGGGGAGGCCGCGCAATGATGTCCCTGGCGTGGCCATTATTTCGCGTTACGGAACAGGCAGCGTTGGCTGCCTGGCCGCAAACCGGATGTGGCGACAAAAATAAAATTGATGGCCTGGCGGTCACCGCGATGCGCCAGGCATTAAACGACGTCGCTTTTCGTGGACGAGTGGTTATCGGCGAAGGAGAAATTGACCATGCGCCGATGCTGTGGATTGGCGAAGAGGTGGGCAAAGGCGATGGGCCAGAAGTCGATATCGCGGTTGATCCCATTGAAGGCACGCGGATGGTGGCGATGGGGCAGAGCAATGCGCTGGCGGTCATGGCTTTCGCCCCTCGAGATAGCCTGTTACATGCGCCCGATATGTATATGAAAAAGCTGGTTGTTAATCGGCTGGCGGCGGGCGCGATTGATCTGTCTTTGCCTCTGACGGACAACCTGCGCAACGTGGCGAAAGCGTTAGGCAAACCGCTGGATAAGCTGCGCATGGTTACGCTGGATAAACCGCGCCTGAGTGCCGCGATTGAGGAAGCAACACAGCTGGGCGTGAAGGTTTTTGCCCTGCCGGATGGCGATGTCGCCGCCAGCGTGCTGACCTGCTGGCAGGATAATCCTTACGATGTGATGTACACCATCGGCGGTGCGCCAGAAGGCGTGATTTCTGCCTGTGCCGTTAAAGCATTAGGCGGGGATATGCAGGCCGAGCTGATTGACTTTTGCCAGGCTAAAGGGGATTACACGGAAAATCGGCAGATTGCAGAGCAGGAGCGCAAGCGTTGCAAGGCAATGGGCGTTGACGTTAACCGTGTGTACTCGCTCGATGAACTGGTGAGGGGGAACGATATCCTCTTTAGCGCTACGGGCGTGACGGGCGGTGAGCTGGTGAACGGTATCCAACAGACGGCGAATGGGGTGCGGACGCAGACATTACTGATCGGCGGCGCGGACCAAACGTGTAATATAATAGACTCCCTGCATTGATGGTGATCTATCGGAAGACCAATGGCGACGCTGACAGAAGATGATGTGCTTGAGCAACTGGATGCACAGGACAATTTATTTTCATTTATGAAAACTGCGCATACCATTTTGCTCCAGGGGATACGCCAGTTTCTGCCGTCGCTGTTTGTCGATAACGATGAAGAGATCGTGGAATATGCAGTGAAGCCGTTACTCGCCCAAAGCGGCCCGCTTGACGATATTGATGTTGCACTGCGTTTGATTTATGCGTTGGGGAAAATGGATAAATGGTTGTACGCCGATATCACGCATTTTTCCCAGTTCTGGCATTACCTGAACGAACAGGATGAAACGCCCGGATTTGCCGATGACATGACCTGGGATTTTATCAGCAACGTCAATAGCATAACCTGCAATGCGACGCTCTATGACGCGTTGAAAGCGATGAAGTTCGCCGATTTCGCCGTCTGGTCAGAGGCGCGTTTTAGCGGAATGGTCAAAACGGCGCTGACGCTGGCAGTAACGACCACCTTAAAGGAATTAACGCCGTGAAAATTGAATTAACGGTGAATGGGCTGAAGATACAGGCACAGTACCAGAACGAAGAGATTGAAAATGTACATAAACCGTTGCTGCACATGTTGGCGGCCTTACAGACGGTAAATCCGCAGCGGCGTACGGTGGTTTTTCTTTGCGCTCCGCCGGGGACGGGTAAATCAACCCTAACCACCTTCTGGGAATATCTCGCGCAACAAGACCCGGAACTGCCCGCTATTCAGACGCTCCCGATGGATAGTTTTCACCATTACAATAGCTGGCTGGATGCGCATCAATTGCGCCCCTTCAAAGGCGCACCAGAGACATTTGACGTTGCGAAACTGACGGAAAATCTGCGCCAGGTCGTGGAAGGGGATTGTACGTGGCCGCAGTACGATCGACAAAAGCATGATCCTGTTGAAGATGCGTTGCACGTTACCGCACCACTCGTCATCGTCGAAGGAAACTGGTTGTTACTGGATGATGAAAAGTGGCTGGAGTTGGCATCTTTCTGCGATTTTTCTATTTTTATTCATGCACCTGCTCAAATTCTGCGGGAGCGCTTGATTAGTCGTAAAATTGCGGGAGGATTAACGCGGCAAGTAGCCGAAGCATTTTATGCCCGCACCGATGGCCCCAATGTCGAGCGTGTGCTGATGAATAGCCGTCAGGCCAATCTGATAGTAGAGATGACTGAAGAAGGCCGGTATCACTTCACAAGCTGACAATTTATTCCAGTTATTGTAGGGTTATTATTACGCCAGCCTGGAATAAAGCTTCCCACAAAAGGGGATAAAAGTGTGATGTGAGTCAGATAAATGTCTTCTTCGGCTGGACAAACATTCCTTTTATTCCACGTTTCGCTTATCCTAGCTGAAGCGTTTCAGTCGATTAAATGTTCGACAATTAACCAATCAGTCGCAGTTTGCGACAGGTAAGGTTTCCCCGGACGATTTGCTGGATTACTCTGTCTGGCAAATTTGCTCAGGGAAAACCTTGCAGGAGATCTATGACCGTACGCGTAGCGATAAATGGCTTCGGTCGCATCGGGCGTAATGTGGTTCGTGCTTTGTATGAATCCGGACGCCGGGCGGAAATTACCGTGGTGGCAATCAACGAACTGGCGGATGCTGCGGGCATGGCGCATTTGTTGAAATATGACACCAGCCATGGCCGTTTTGCATGGGAAGTACGACAGGAACGCGATCAACTTTTTGTTGGTGATGACGCCATCCGCGTATTGCATGAACGTTCACTGCAATCGCTCCCCTGGCGTGAACTTGGCGTTGATGTAGTCCTCGACTGCACCGGCGTATATGGCTCCCGCGAGCATGGCGAAGCGCATATTGCCGCCGGGGCCAAAAAAGTGCTCTTTTCACATCCTGGCAGTAACGATCTCGACGCGACCGTTGTTTACGGCGTCAATCAGGATCAACTTCGTGCGGAACACCGCATCGTTTCTAACGCTTCCTGTACCACGAATTGCATAATTCCCGTCATCAAATTGTTAGATGATGCGTACGGTATTGAGTCCGGCACTGTGACCACAATTCACTCCGCCATGCACGATCAACAGGTTATTGATGCATACCATCCTGACCTGCGTCGCACCCGGGCAGCCAGCCAGTCGATCATTCCGGTCGATACTAAACTGGCCGCCGGTATCACACGATTTTTTCCGCAATTTAACGATCGCTTTGAAGCGATTGCGGTACGTGTGCCAACCATAAATGTGACGGCAATCGATTTAAGCGTGACGGTGAAGAAACCTGTAAAAGCCAATGAAGTCAACCTGTTGCTGCAAAAAGCAGCACAAGGTGCATTTCATGGTATAGTTGACTATACGGAA
>OGGR01001029.1_pt1 | contig 12095 bp, 13 predicted proteins | sample 1571321 | NCBI WGS metagenome assembly OGGR01 (sample SAMEA2582048, study PRJEB24529) | metagenome | biome: Human gut stool | place: China | collected 2011 | reverse complement strand
TGACCGCCTCTCTCCTATGCACCATGGGCATTGCACTTATTATCTGAATTCACGAACAACCAACCAATTTGGTTGGCGTTGGTAAGTGTTTTTAGCTCACTTTGTACTCGACTTACATAGCCGTTTAGATCAAAAAATGTTCACCTCGACACACTAACTGTATATGACTTCCCGGCAATACCGTGGAAAATCATAGTGTCACCACATTTGGCCTTAAGTGAGAGTCTCGATTGGGGTTGTATTGTGGTTCAACATCTCATTCCGGTGCGTATTCCGGCGAAGGTGCAGAGCCACTCTGGCCAACGTAAACGCCTTGCTCCTTAACGCGCTCACCTCATCCCATTTCTAACATTTCCGGGGAACGGGTTCGAGATGAGCTGCTGATGCAGACCGTTGTCAGCTGACAATGGCAGATGTTGGTCTGCTTAGTTCGATTTCATTTCAACGCACTGTTCGATACCTAGAGTATCTCTATTGTAGTGCCACAACAGCCCCGAGCGAGGGGGCATCTCAATGGCATTTAGATAGTGGTGGTGTTACAGCAGTGTCTCTCGGCAAGCCAGATAATACGTGCTCCATAACTCGCTTGCGGGTCGTCCATGCATTTTAATGCCGATATCTAGTAACATCAGCTCCCACTGCCGTGTATCATGAAAAGCCATCTCACGAGCCTGTTCGATGTTATGAGCGGAATAGGCACTAAGCAATTTGTCTGATGTGGTCGAAAACAACCGTTCAAAAAAAGCTAGATCTTTTGCAGCCATAACCTGTGAGCGCAGTGCTGTTAGATGCATAGTGTCCATTTCTGAATACCGAACTGCATCCTCAATAAATGCGTCACAAACCTCATATGCAATCTCATGGGATCTCCCATGAGTACTGAGGGCAACGATTAGTAGAATGAGTTGAGTCATCACAAGATCTCTGCTGTCAGTATGAATAAACCAGTCTAGCAGTAACTAATGGAACCTGTGGGGTCTTAACTCAAGTTAGATCGATGTTGAGCGGTTACGCATAACCTCACTATGTGGCTATATAAAGATCAATTATTTTGATGATAAATATTGGCACCAAACTTCAGCTAGGTGATAATGCTAGGCGATAAACAAATAACTTTTTAGGCGTGATATCCATGAACGATTTTATCAAAACACTGTTGAACATTCGTAGTCTCCGGGCCGCTCTGCGTGAACTACCATTCGAACAACTGATCGAGATTAAGGCAAAAATTGATGAGGTGTTTGCAGAGCGTGAAGCTGCTGAGCTTCGATATCAGGAAGAAAACGCCGAACGTCTGCGTAAGCTGGCAGAGTTCAGCGAGATGTTGAAAAACGCAGGGATTGACCCCAGCGAACTGGTTGGCAGTGCTGCTCCGTCGAAAGCTGAAGGAAAGGAAAAGGCCAAGCGTGCGCCGCGTCCCGCAAAGTACAAGTATCACGAAGATGGCCAGGAAAAAACCTGGACTGGTCAGGGCCGTATGCCGAAAGCCATCGCTGAGGGCGTTGCTAGCGGAAAGTCCTTAGAGGATTATTTGATCTAATCCACAATTATCGTGGTATTGAAAGCAGCCGTAAGGCTGCTTTTTTTATTCATTCAACTACCTGATTACCCATGACCCTCAGCCAGCTTCAAGAGCCGATATGGCATCGGAGGGCTGGCCACTACTGCACACCCTAATTCAACCAGCATACTCTTGAGGTCAAAACGGTGATTAAACCGGAAGCAATATTCCGCAAGATGCCTCGGTAGATGTTTGGCTCCTAGCGTATGGCAACTGCCCCGCAGCGAGTTCTTCACATTCCCTATCATCGTGTTTACCCAATTGAACGCCGGATGGTCCAGCAAACCCAGGTTGCCTCCGGTGACGACACCCAAGTGTTCACAATTGGCCTCCTTCACCGCCCTGAAGCAGGCCAACCCATCGGATATCACTGCGCTACCACTGGCAACATGCCGTTTAGCCCAATCAGCAATGGACTGGGTTTTGAAACCATCAACCACCGTCATTCGCATCTTGATTGGATGTCCTTCCTTGTTCAGGGCCACTGCCGCCACAAGAGGTGTCTTGCCCGCTGCGCCACGACCGCGCTTGCCGCCACGGCGTTCACCGCCCCAGTAGACATCATCGAGTTGAATGATGCCGTTGATGGGGCATTTGTCGTCAGACTCCTTCATCGCTTGCAGCAGCTTGTGCTTGAGCATCCAGGCAGTGTCATATTTGACGCCCAGCTGGCGTTTTAACTCCATTGCTGACAAGCCAGTCTTGGTCTGTGACAGCAGGTGCATCGCCAGAAACCACTTGGTCAGGGGTAGTTTGGTATTGGCGAAAATCGTATTACCAGTGAGTGAAAGCTGATGGCGGCAGTGATTGCATTGCAGCACGCGTGGCCTGCTTTTCAACTGACAAAAAGTCTTGTTGGCACACTCAGGGCAGACGAAACCGTGAGGAAAGCGCCATGTAAACAGCACTTTTTCGCATTGTGCTTCGGTGCCATAGTCTTTGAGAAACTCAAACAGGCTGTAGCCTTTCTGCATTTGGACGTTGCGCTTAGCCATGATCTCGCACCTCACTAACTGTACGTAAGATCAGTATAGTTTGCGGTGACTGCTAATCATGGGTAATCAGGTTCAACTATAATAAATTTTGCTTATGGCGGCATTAACCATTTTGTTCATGCTATCCGTCCATTAACTCTACATGTATAGCGAGTGTTCGATGAAAATAATGACCACAAAAGAGGTTGAGGTTATAGCTGATATTCAGTGTGACGTATGCCATAAAAGCACAACTCCAAATATGAACCCAAATTTGTATAATCCTCAGTTTGGAGCCCTGACTGCAAAATGGGGTTATGGTTCGAAACATGATGGTACGGCATATGAGGTACATCTATGTGAGGAGTGCTTTTTTACTGTGCTGAGTCAGATAAAAAATATGCGTATAAATGATCATGCGGATTATGTTGACGATCAATCATTTGGGAAGATTTTATCTCATAGCCTTGAGCTTATATGACATCATTGGTTCGACCAGATCTAGAAAAGGTATATCTGTCATAGGATGAGAGCATGCCTTTTTATATAACTTTAATCAGCCTGTGTCATAGTTTTAATTTCACGGAAGAAAATTAAATTCACCATGTAAGTCTAGTTAATTTCATATTTTAAATATTAACTTTCGCCAATGCCATTGATAACGTCAGTCGTTAAATTAATAATTTAGCTCAAAAAATTGTTGATATTATATTTAGTGTTTGCAATACTATAATTAGAGTGAGCATTAAATATCACCGAATAATTTAGCTCACTTCTGAATGTGACTTCGTATAAATTTATTGTATATTTTTTGAAAAAACGCTAAACCAGCTATGTTTTAATGTCTATTAAATAGGTTGGTTTGAAAAATAAAACGCATAACACTACTAATAATTATTATAAAGGTGCACGCAATTGAACAGAAAACCACGGTCTGGTAGACCCAAAAAATCAGCTGATGAAAAACGCAGTTTAATGCTCCGAATCTCATTTAATGCAGCTGAGCAACGTGTTTTAACTAAGCATAGTAAAACCTATGGTATTCCCAAAAAGTCTAGCCTGATTCGGTTTTTGGCTCTCCGGGAACCAGACAGTAATATCTCACCAGATTTTTCATATGATGAGCGCATGAGATTGCTAGAGGATCTATACAAAGTATCCTTGACTTTAAATGAAGTAATTTTATTCATTCAACAGATTGAAGCTGGCAATGATATCTCTAGCTATATTACTGACAGTAGTGAAGACTCGCGTTTGATGTTTTATTTATCATCTATCAATTCTAGGCTAGCTAGCTTTGAAAAAGCCCTCATTGGGGGGATTTTTAAATGAATTTTGAAAAGCATCGGAATAGCCAGAATTTCCAGTACAGACTGTCTTATATTTATCGTTCGATACAAATTGGTAAGAAGCGAAAGTCAAGGCCATCACAAGTTATTCATCTCGGTGGTGGTGTAATTAATATACCAAACGTTGAACGTAATCAAATAGGTGAAATCTCTGATTATGACATCGGGCCACTACTCACGGAGTTGAATATGCAGGCATCATTGTATGCAGGCACAGGAAACCAACTATGTGCACATTATTCACTATCATTAAGCCCCAATGAATCATTAACGCCATTTCAATGTTTAGTTGCAGCTAGGTTGCTAATGATTGAACTGGGATATGGTAGCGATACTCGATGGACATCTGTTATACACCGCGATACAAGGTCTCTACATGTACATGTTGTGGCGTGTAGAGTCAAACTTGACAGAACTTTGGTTGATGATAGTAATGACTACGCTCGTGGAGTTGACGCTGCTCGGAAAATAGAAATTAAATTGGGATTGTCGATCTGTAAAAGCCCTGAAAATAATTTCGGTCATGAGTATAGCATAATAAATATTAAAAATGGCCGTGGTAGAGGGAGCTTTCATGCTATGCATGATCCCGCCTGTATAATTAGGGATGCAATGGACGTGGTATTTAAAAACCAGCCAAACAACATGACTGAATTTGTCACTGGGTTGCGTGAGCATAATGTAATGGTCAGGGTGAGGAGAGCAGATAATCACGAGCCAAAAGGTATTTGTTATAGTATAGACGGTAAGAAATGGATATCAGGGTCTAAGGTTAAGAGATTGCGGGCTACCTGGTCTAAGCTGCTCGACCAGGGCATTGAATATTCACCTCGGCGAGATGATTTAAATTTGCAATTAGGTGAATCAAATCAATTAAGCGAGCTTAAGGTTATACTATTTACTGCATGGATTCGTTGTACTAAAAAACAATATGCCAAGATTAAAAGAACAGTGCAGTCATTTGTGGATAAAAAAACATATGGTACATCGTCATTCTTTTTCCGGCTTCTAAGATTGGATTTTGTTTTGCTATCAATCGAAGAACCATCGGATAGTTTTATATCAAATGCACGAGCACTGTTGGAAGGCGTTTTGGCTACAATTTTTAGGAAAGGGCTGGAGAGCGTTCATGTAGGATCAAACGCATTGATTCCTGATGGATATGTCCAAGATATTAACTCAGAAAAAGATACTATTGATAAGCCAAACATGTTTTTCTTAGATAGAGACAAACTTAAGAATGAAATTTTGAAGAACAATGAATGGATTGCTGATTGGTATGGGGATCCCATATCACACGAACAAACCAAAGAAAAAAACATAAAATAACAATAATAATGAGAGGTGTGGCATGGCTAACATGAGGTTGAATGCAAATCTTAGAACAGTATCATTTAGCAAAACCGTGAGTGTACTGGAAGATCTAGAGCTCAGTTCAGGTAAATGTGTTCGTAGGTATAGGGCTGTAAATGTTCACCTAGGTACAGTTGATGTAAATTCTGATTTCTCTCTTATAAAAGAGTTAACCGAGGCTGACGCAAAAAATGCAAAGCTTTGGGTCCAGGAGCAGCAACGACTGGTCCAGTATGCTTACATGGATAATCAGAAAAAAGGACTAATTGGCGGGTGTCCTGTTATCAAACGTAATAAGAGCGACGATGATAAGTATCGAGATCATTATGGGTATATTCCAGATTGCAGGGTTGGTGAATTTATTGGTGTAATCATCAATCAAATCCCACTGTCGTCACCCATACAATCTGTTGAGTCTAACAACTCGTTATATGAAAATATTATTGAGTTGAGAAAGAAAGGTCGTTTGTCTGACGTGTTTAAGGATATTTTTAATGCGCTAATTAAAATTCATAAAATAAATCCTTTCACAAAGAATGAATGGTTTTCTCTTTTCTTGGGGGAAAAAGATTGTTTTTACTTGATTACAGCGGCTTCTGGTTATAAACAAAGCATTTTTGAAAAAATGCTTCCACTTAATCATAGAGCAACAATATTGTCGCAGATAAATAAGGCTCTGAAAAATCGAGTTACCAGCAAAACGTGTTGATAGAGGCTGATCCAGGCTTTTACCTGCGGTAATGAAATAACGATAGATATGATTGTACAGATATAGTGATAACCTGACACCGGCCTCAAACCGGTGTCACTTTGCAATGGGTAATTCGTCTAATGCCGTGGTATAGCGGGGACTGAGTTTTTCACGCTTCATCATCCAATCACTGTTGTCTCTCCCACAAGATCCAAAATGAATTTTTCCTAATCGTCCTTGGTTGATTCGGTCGATCATCTGCATTAGGTCCTGGCTGCGGGGCTTATGTTGATGATGGTCGAACAAATCTCCCTGCTGGCTGCCGATAGGAGTGAAGTCGGCTAGCATCACGCCCCCTTTTTGGTAGCGGTGCCCATCCCGCCAGATATGAGAGAGCAGTGAGTGGATCACTCCCAGCAGCTCCCTGGTATCGTTGGTAGGCACAGCCAGCGTGGTACTCACTTGGTTGCCGTAGTAGGGCTCTTTGTCATTGAAGGGGCTGGTACGAATGAATAGGGTGACATGGCGACAGCACATTCCCTCTGCCCGGAGTTTTTCAGCTGCACGTTCCATATATCCTGCGAGTGCTTGATGCATGGAATTCATGTGTGTGATCCGTTCACCGAATGATCGGGAGCAGATGATCTGCTGTTTGGCTTGTGTGTCCTGCTCCAGGTTGGCGCATGGATAGCCGCGTAGCTCTAGCACGGTTCGCTCAACAACGACCCCATAACGATGCCGTAGGTTTTTACCATCGACAGCGACTAGGTCCGCCACACTATTGATCCCGTGCGCTTCGAGCCTGGTGGTCAGTTTTCTACCTATTCCCCATATTTCCCCGACCGGAGTGATAGCCATCAAACGCGCACGACGTGCCTCATCACGCAAATCAACCACTCCACCAGTCGCAGGCCACTTCTTCGCGGCGTAGTTTGCCAGCTTGGCGAGTGTTTTGGTTGGCCCGATCCCGACGCCGACTGTGAGTCCAGTCCATTGCTGTATTCGTTCACGGATCTGACGACCATATGCTGTTAGGTCTCCCGCCCAGGATTCGTTCAGTTCAACAAACGCTTCATCAACACTGTACACCTCGACAGTTGGCACCATGCCTTCCAGCGTGGTCATTACGCGCTGTGACATATCACCATAGAGGGCGTAGTTGCTCGAGAACCAAACACCGCCTACGGCCTCGAAGAACTGACGGATCTGGAAGTAGGGAACACCCATCTTGATGCCAAGCGCCTTGGCTTCTGCCGAGCGAGCCACAACGCAGCCGTCGTTGTTCGATAGCACCACGATCGGGCGCCCCTTGAGGTCTGGCCTAAACAGGCGCTCGCAGGACGCATAGAAGTTGTTCACATCGACGAGGGCAATGGCGTTGGGCATGGTTTACCCCAGTTTGGTCTTGTGGAGTACATAGGTTACGACGCCAAAAATCTCTAGTTCTTGCCCGTCCAATAGATGGATGGGCTGGAAATCTGGATTGGCGGGTAGCAGGGCAGGAAACGGGCGTTCTTGCAGCTGTTTGACAGTGAATTCTCCATCAAGGCAGGCTAGAACGATAGCGCCGTGGCGGGCCTTGAGCGCCCTATCTACGATCAAAAGATCCCCGTCATTGATGCCCTTTTCCACCATGCTGTGGCCACTGGCCCTGACATAGAAGGTGGCAGCGGGATGCTCAATACAGATCTGGTTCAGATCTATGGTTTGCTCAATATAGTCCTGTGCTGGGCTAGGAAAGCCGCAAATCACAGGGGACAGAAAAAGCGGCAGCTCTAGAGCGTCCGGGGTTGGATGTGGGATGGCGAACATGGTGGCTCACTGGTTACTGTTTTTATATACAGTATAGCCGTATTGCATAACGTGTGCATCCGGTGTCAGTTGACATACCGGGCCCATTAGCTATGTTCGGTTCACATGGTACTGTGTTCATAGGACGCGTGATGGAATCAACAGTTTTTAGGTGTGGTCGTGGCCAGGGGGTATACCTGCCCGAGGCCGTGGCCCTGCCAGATGAGGTCACGCATGTTGAGATCGTCGTGGTTGGTCGTACTCGCATAATCACACCTGTAGGTGAGTCCTGGGATAGGTGGTTTGATGAGCCTTGTATGAGCGCCGACTTCATGGCCGAACGTGAGCAGCCAACCGCCCAGGAGCGAGAGAAACTCTGAGGTCCAGCAGGGTAACTGAGTTGCGTAGCTGAGAGGGATTGTTTTTATATATATAGATAAAGCGTATCCCTCTCACCTGAAAAGTTGAATTGCTATGGCTATCATTCTCGCGTAGCGAGGATTGTTCATAGATCTGTCGGTACTCGCCCCCCCCCAGGCAGGATAGCTCAGTAGCCATTTTTCTAGGTTGCACCACTGGTCGTGGTGCATGTGATCCAGTTTTCTATCTGACCAAGCTGTCCACTGGTCTCTCCTCAAACAGCGTTGTCCAGTCGATGCAATCCCTGGGCTACCTGAGACACCGGCGTCAGCAGATACTTCACTGTGTCGGCGAAAACAGTACTAGCTTCTTTAAATCTCATTTCATATGGTCATATGGTCATATGGCATCAGCCTTATGAGCTACCACATATCAAAGAGAGCTATCGTTTTCAGGGGGTAATCTATGGGGAATATATCGCTTCATTCCTTAATTCAAAGGACCATGTGTATGGTGGGGTTCTCTCATGAGAGCATAGCTGATCGTGTGTCTGCATTAATCTGGCTTGGCAATAACATCGGTGAGCAATGGCCATACTATATTGATAACTCTTCAATGGTCTTTAACGGTTGGCAATTCATTCGTGATGATTACTCTGGGGAGATTGTATTTAGCAATATGAAAGTTCCTACTATCAGTAGACATGAGTTTGTAGAGGTTTTTCAGGATGAGTTTTCTGCAAAAAATAATACTATGGAATAGTTTATATGACCGCATACCTCAAAAATGATTCATTGGAAATGGAACCACTAACAGATGAAGAGCGGATAGAGGCAGCTCGGGATCCATTGACTACGCCTGAGCAGTTAAACAAGCTATCTATGGACGATGATTCATGTGTTCGTTACTATGTCGCTGGAAATCCTGCAACTCCTATTGAGGCCATTACTCGACTAGCCCATGATGATGACGAGGATGTGAGTGAATTAGCTATCAGTAGTGCTGTCATTCAACCTGGCACTCTCAGGGAATTATCGACTCATACTAATGTTGTACAGAGAGTTGCCGTAGCTAGACATCCGTTAACCCCCACAATAGTACTCAATTCATTGTCCACAGATGCAGATAGACATGTCCGTGCAAATGTGGCTCGTAATCCCTCAACCCCCTTATCCGCATTAAACGTGTTATCTCTGGATGAAGCAGAAGATGTCCGTGTCAGTATTGCTGGTAATCCGAAGGTTTCTCAAGCGTTATTGATACAATTGCTTGAGCGGACAAACCACGATGATATAAGAGTTTTGGCTGCGGCAGCCGGAAATCATACATTGCCATCAAATATGCTAGTTCAATTTGTTTCTGATGAACGTCCTTTAATCCGTATGTCAGCGGCGAGTAATCCGCTACTGAAAATTGAACAAATAAATGAGTTACTATTGGATAGGGATGAGTATGTGCGCAAGGCTTTGATGGAAAACCCAGCCTTGCATGGCTCATTGAGCATGTGTAGCGTGGATGCTCTACTGTAAATCTACGATAAATGTTACAGAGTTCATACATTATGCTTAAATGTAATTAAATGAGATCTTGAACATGATAGATTGAGACTAAGTTATTTAAATCGATAAATGGAGATTTTGATGATATACGGGAAAATCACTGGCGATGATGCTGCACATAATATGATAAAAAATGAGCAGTTTATGAAGCAGAAATATCAAGAGGCGGTCTCTTATGAGTATGGTGTCGGCGTGGAGATTAACATTCCAAAAGCGATTCAAACATATGAGGTCGCGGCGTTACGAGGTCACCCTCAATCAAATTTAAAACTTGGCATGTTCTATTATCATGGTCATGGTGTGACTCAAGATATAAATAAAGCAATTAAGTATCTTGGGAAAGCAGGAGGGAGTGGGTGTGCCCTGTCCTGCTTTACAATAGGATGGATTTATGATGAAGGGATTTTAATATCTAAGGATGAAGATAAAGCCGAATACTGGTATACAAAATCAGCTGAAAATGGCAATGGCAATGCGCAGTATAATTTATCTCAGCTGTGTTTGAAGATAAGTGAAAAAACGGCCAAGAAAAGCTATGAAAAGAAATATTTAGAGTGGCTTGAGTTGGCAGTTAATAATGGCCATCCACTTGCCCAATTGAAAATGGGAATTCATTTAGTCAATAGAAATGAAGGGCCAGAGATTGATGTGCATGCAAATCAGTTATTTACACTCTCGGCTGAACAGGGGAATATTGATGCACTATATCAATTAGGATTAATGCATCTACGAAGCTACAAAGAATATAATATTGAGCGTGATATCAACATGGCATTTGGTTTTTTAAATAAAGCAAAAGATGCTGGGCATATTCAGGCTCAAGTGAAAATTGGAGACATCTGTTATTTTTATCCGGGGTTGAATATTGATAAAACACAGTTTAAAAACATTAGTGTTGGTGGTCGTGAGTATGAAGTAGGGCCAGATTGGGGGCATTATCTTGAAGCGGCCAAGAAAGGAAGTGTGGAAGCTAAATATAAGGCCGGAATCATACTGTTGTATGAAGATGAAAGCTGTAGCGATGGATTGGATATGTTAGTCTCTGCTGCACATGGAGACTATCCTGCCGCGAAATATTTGCTGTCTATGAAGGAACTTTGTGCACTTAGGTCATTTTTGAATGATCATGAAGGTTTTGATTTGTATAAAGAGCGATTTATCAATGATGTTGAATATATAAAAGATCAGCTTGAGTATGCGTCTGAACATGGGGTAAAAAAAGCCAAACTACAACTGGCAAAATTGCATTGGAATTGCTATCGAACGGGTGAAATAGAAATTAATCTTTGTAAGATACCTAGCCTACTTTATTTTTGGGTTAGCGACTATAATTTATTGAAATACACAGAGATTCCTTATTGCACTCATTTAGATGACAGGTCTGTAGATGAGCTTATTTCGCTAGCTAAATCAGGTGATAACAAGGCTCAATTTGTACTGGGAACGCGCTATGCAAAGGGGCTTACTGTTTCCCAGGATCTTGAAAAAGCTGAATTTTGGTATAACCAATGTATTGGTTCTGGAGACCCAGAAATCCTATGTCGTCTAGCGTATATTTATCACGTTGGTGATGGCGTAAATGCAGATATAAATAAATGTAAAGAAATTATAGGTTCCTATTTCAGTCAATTCCCAAGTGTCTATGATGATGATGTTAACTATCGACGTGGTTATATAGCACTACACCATGATAAGACTCCGGATGATGCAATAAAATTTTTTGAATTAGCCTGTTGTAATGGCCATTTACATTTAGGTGCTGCATTTAAACTTGCACAAATGTACTTAAAAACCGAAGATAAGTATGAAGATGGTATTAATATGTTAATCTCTATTATAGAGAGAGGTATCAGCAATCCTGGTGAATGCAGTCTGCTAGCTCTTATTAATGAGTACTGTGACAATGCGAGAAGTGGTACTCGTGAAGATATCAATGAAAATGTTATAGCTCCCATCTTGGATGATGTGCTATGTTTGCCTACTATATTCAAGGATGAAGTTCGTGAGGCTATATATATGTTGCATTAAATACTTGCTATAATATTTAGTGTCATACTAAAGGGGTGTTATTATTTAACGCCCTTTTTTAACTCATGATATGCCCATATTGGACTGTCCCCTCCCCAGTAGACGATCCTGCCCATATCTTTAATACCAAGTGATGCCAGTAGTCTGTACATAATGCAGGATTAGGGTAGTTCAAATTTTGAGCGCTAAAGGATGTGCAAGTGGTGGAATGGCCAATAAATTGTCATCTCATTTTTACGGCTTTGTCCAAATGCTATAAGCGCTTCATACACTGACTGACATCAGTTTTTCCCGTATCATAGATGCCGTGCTTAATCTTATGTAAGATCTTGAGATGACGAACCTTGGTCATTCGATGAACATTGAAATCAACCTAGGGAAGGTGCGAACAAGTCCCTGATATGAGATCATGTTTGTCATCTGGAGCCA
>OGGR01001018.1_pt1 | contig 12250 bp, 9 predicted proteins | sample 1571321 | NCBI WGS metagenome assembly OGGR01 (sample SAMEA2582048, study PRJEB24529) | metagenome | biome: Human gut stool | place: China | collected 2011 | reverse complement strand
TAGACTCCCAAGTTGCTGAAGGTTATTTCAAAGAATGCCCTATCACTTTCAAGGACATTGCGACCATCAAGACGGTATTCAAAGAAAAACTGAAGATCGCTTATCACACACGGATCAGTTATCCTGAGTTAAAGAAGTAAGCAGACCAGCGCAAGCGTCTTCGAGTACATCCAGCACATATTCAAATCCTTCGGCCCCTCCATAGTAGGGGTCGGGGACATGGTCGGCGGGAATGCGGGTACAGTACTCCGTCATACGATGAATCTTTTTCCACTCTTCCGTAGAAGGAGCTTTTTCTTTCAGATCATCTATGTTACGGTCGTCCATGCCAATAATCAGATCAAAATTATAAAAGTCCTCTGTCCGCACCGGACGGGAGCGATGAACCAGTTGATAGCCCCGACGGGCAGCGTGTGCACGCATCCGGCTATCCGGCAATTCGCCTTGATGATAAGACAGGATTCCGGCGGAATCAATCACAAATTCTTTTTCCAGTCCGGCTTCTTTGATCAGGTGAAGCATTACTCCTTCCGCCGTAGAGCTACGGCAGATATTTCCGAGGCAGACAAATAATATTTTCTTCATAATTTACGTTTAATAATTGACAGGCTTCATTCGTTTCTATTATCAAAACGAATTAAGTATCTGATTGGCCCGGTTTACGGTAACGGCTGCCGGTATTTCCGGCATATTACCCAAATTGAACGGGGCCAGCATTTTCTCTATCTTCTTTAATCCGGCTTTATTTCCCTTCTTCTCAAATTCCTGACGAAGAATCGTTATTTTCTCATGTGCCTGAATACCTTCGATCAGACGTTCGAAACGGATACAGCTACGGGCTCCCGGATACACAAGATAAGTATCTCCAGCCGCCCACGTGCGGAAACGTGAATCGAGCAACGGCTCCAAAGGCCAACTATTGTATGCCCAACGCAGATAGCCGTCCAGATGCTTCTTCGAAGAATAGAAACTCACCCATGCAGCCTCAGCAGGGTCGGAAAAAGTGAATGTATTGGGATGTGCTTCCGTACAACAAGTATAATAGGTGGTACGTTTATTCTCGGCCGCACGGCGGAGACGCACTTCTTCCGGGAAGTTCTGTCCGATAACAATGCAATAATCGTACAAGTCCGGCTCTATCTCAGCATGATAATTACCGGCCAGTGAAACTTTAAACTCCGGATCTGCCTTACGGATTACTTTCAACGTTTTCTGCATTACATCCATCGGACGCTCATCCATCGCAATCGCACAAATATCAAACCATCCTTTTTCTCTCAGATGCTTGGAAAAAGAAGTAAGCATCGCAACCCACATTTCTTCATAAGCAGGTTCTCCCGGTGCTGTCTTTACAAACTTCAATGAATTTGTTGCCTGATCAAAATACTGGAAAGATAATTCCCAGGGAACCATAGAGTAACAGTTAATCTGCTGATCGATACCGACACTCATCATAAACTCTACCCAGCGATCAAAAACCGTATAGTCGAAAGCCCAAGTACCGTCGGCACGTTTCATCCATGTAACCATCGTCTCGAAATAATCTTCAGTCTGACCGTTCCAGGGTTTATGTGTCAAAGTGGCTGTGATAATCTTTTGACCGGCATCTGCCAGCATTTTCATCAGCGGGCGCATAGCGTCCAGATGCTCCTGGCTCCACAAGGGAACCTGATAATAACGGGCTACGGCAAACGGGCTCTGCCACAAATCCAGATGATAAGCCCATTCGGACGGTGCAGGAAGTTCACGGGAAGAAACAAGGATTTCGAGATTAAGCTGCTGCAACAGACGGGAACCGTCTTTTATCAGCAAGGCACCCTTGTAGGTTCCGGGAGTAGCCGATTGAGGAATCCAGCATTGCACCCAGATAGGTTGAACAGTACGTGCCGGAACAGACATTGATTTCAAGTTCGTATCAATCGGGTCGGCTACCAACAACGAATCGTAATCCACTGCTTGACGGTGACCGCATGCGCCTCTGCCATCTTTATTCAGTTCATCGGTCATTACATAACGGATGAAACCGGCTTTAAACGCCTCATCCGAAAGGCTATTTCCTTTTTTATCTTTAAAATCGGTAAAGCTGAAGTTCAGATCTTTCACCTCAGTGCCGGTCCAGACAACAGCCTGCGCATTTATACGTTCGCCACACCAGCCTTTTAAAGTGGTAAGCTGCTGTTTTTTCAGCTGAGGAAGCCGATGCTTCGCATAGCGGGTGTCAATAGTTCCCCAGGAAATCTGAGGGTTGGTAACTGCTGCCCAGTCTTTATCAGAGGGGGAGGAAGGGTCGGGCAGTTCCTGATAAGTTTCTATTGGAAATTTCGGTTGCCCCGTAGGGGTTCCACACTGAGTCACTCCTTGCTGGGCAAAAAGAGGACTCACACCAATAAGACATGTTAAGCAATAAATCGTAAGTCGTTTCATGGTTAGTTAATTTATAAAGGTTATTATAAGAAAAATATTAGGTCTGTATCGAGTGCTACATGGGGTCTACATCATAATAGACAATCAAGGATTTATAGCGTTCATCCTCCAGCATCTCTTTCTGGATACGTTGTAGCAATTCCCGCGCACGTCCCATCGGGGCATTCTGTTCGATCTTCAGCACTATCTTTTTGATGAATAATGTCTGGATACGAGCAACGGGAGGTTTGTCCGGCCCCAATACCCGGTTTCCGAACACAGTTCTTAGTTTCTCTGCCATGACCGCAGCCATCTGGTCCAGCAATGCTTCATTATGGTTTTTCAGATAGACATACACCAACCGATAGTAAGGGGGATAATGAAACATTTGTCGTTCAGCGAGTTGACCGTCTACCATTTCTTCATAGTTATTACCGATAACCTGATGGATAATGGGGTGATCAATGCTTTTCGTTTGCAGTACCACCCGCCCGCGTTTATTCTTACGCCCGGCTCGTCCTGCTACTTGTGCCATCAGTTGGAAAGCACGTTCGTAAGAACGGAAATCCGGATAATTGAGCATGGTGTCCGCATTCAAGATGCCCACTATACTTACATGATCAAAGTCCAGACCTTTCGATACCATTTGCGTACCGATCAGTATATCCGTCTTTCCCTGTTCAAAATCGGCGATAATCTTCTCGTAGGCAGCGCGGGTACGGGTAGTGTCTAAATCCATTCGGGCAACAGCCGCTTCCGGGAAAAGGACTTTGATATCATCTTCAATCTTTTCCGTACCAAAGCCGCGGTTCACCAGTTCCGTACCTTCGCAAGCGGGACAGGCCTTCGGAAGTTGATAGGTATAGCCGCAATAGTGGCAGGTCAGTTGGTTGATACCTTTATGATAAGTCAGACTCACATCGCAGTTCTTACATTTCGGCACCCAGCCGCAAGTACGGCATTCTATCATCGGTGCAAATCCGCGACGGTTCTGGAAGAGAATAACTTGTTCTTTCTGTTCCAGTGCTTCTTTCATATATTGTATCAGTAACGGCGAGAACTGTCCGACCATCCGCCTCTTGCGATGCAGTTCTTTGATATCCACCGGAATAATCTCCGGCAGCTGAATTTCTTTATATCGTTCTTTCAGTTGTACAAATCCATATTTTCCATTCCTTGCGTTCTGCCATGTTTCTATGGAGGGGGTAGCAGTGCCGAGAAGCGTTTTTGCTCCATACATGGCAGCCAGTACGATAGCCGCATTCCGTGCATGATAGCGAGGAGCAGGGTCCTGTTGCTTATAGGTGTTCTCATGCTCTTCGTCTACAATCACCAGGCCCAGATCACGGAAAGGAAGAAATACGGAAGAACGGACTCCAAGGATGATATCATATCCTTTTTCTCCCAGTTGCTTCCGCCATATCTCTACCCGCTCGGCATCCGGAAACTTGGAATGATAAATCCCCAAACGAGAACCGAATACCCGTTGCAGGCGCTCTGTGATTTGAGTGGTTAATGCTATTTCAGGCAAGAGATACAATACTTGTTTCCCTTGACGAATCGTTTCTTCTATCAGATGAATGTATACTTCTGTCTTTCCACTGGATGTAACTCCATGAAGCAGGCAGACATTTTTCTCCTGAAAGGATTGCACGATCTCATCGTGCGCCCGCTGCTGAAACTCGTTCAAGGCATTCAACTCTACGACCTCCTTCACTTCCTGATTCAGCCGGCCGACTTCATGAAAGTAAATCTCAAATATCTTTTTCTCCACCAAGCCATTCAGAATAGAAGGAGACACCCCTGCACGTTGCAACAGCTCTTTTTTCGAAACTTCTTTCGGCGTTTCTCTTCCAAGGATTCCCGAACACTCGACATATTTCATCAGCAACGCCAACTGCTTCGGAGCACGGGACAGGATATCAAATAAGATATGAAGCCGCTTTTCATCAGCAGAACCGGCTAATCGTACTCTCGCCTCCGTTTTCGGCTTGTAAGTACGGCGCAATTCCTCTTTCACAAAGATGGCTTCTTTATCCAGCAGAGATTTGATGACTGTGAGGATATTTTTCATGCCACTCTCCTTCTCCAGTTTCGTGACACATTGCTGAGAATCTACTGAAAGCAAATCAAGAATACGCTGCTCTCTTTCCGATAATGGTGCATCCGCCTCAAAATCGGGATTATATTCTACAATCGTTTCACTCTCCAACTTCAAGCCGGAAGGAAGTGCCGCTTTATAAACATCCCCTTGTGTACAGAGATAGTAATCCGCCAGCCACTCCCAAAACTTAAATTGAGTGGACAATAAAATAGGAGAAGCATCCAGCAATGCAGATATATCCTTCACCTCATACTCCGTCGGAGCACAATAATGAACATTACGAACGATAGCTGTATAAAATTTCTTCCGTCCGAAAGGAACTATCACACGGCATCCGATCTCAACCTCTTCCGCACATTCATCCGGCAGGGAATAGGTAAAGTACTTCGGAAGCGGTAATGGTAATATGACATCTACATACTTTTTCATTGCAAGCACAAAAGTACAATAAAAAAATGGGGATTTAAAAGAGGAAGAGGGAACACTGATAAGAAAAATAGTCTGCACACCGGAATCTGATAAAATAGATTCAGGTTCACAGACCAGTACCTTAAACAAAATACCTTGAACAAAAAAAGAGCCTCCTTTATCGGAAGCTCTTTCTTTGTATGATTGAATGTAACGGATGGCTTAGAAAATATAAGCAACGGATACTTGCCAAGTCTTGGTTTTGTATGAGCCTTCAATGTCTTCAAAGCTGGCAGTCTTGCCCAACGGAATATTATAATTAGCTCCTACTTGCAGATGATTCAGCAGCTTCACACCTGCACCTACATTGATACCGACTTCAGCTTTCTTTTTATCGGTTTTTACTCCGTCTATTGTCTTATTACCGGCAAAATCAAAGTAAAAATCAGGACCGGCAGCCACATAAAGACCTACCAGACTTCCCAGACCGATGTTATATTTCAAATTGACCGGAATATCCAAGCCATTCTGCTTGACAGTAGCTTCTTCACCTCCATCAGAGATTTTTATACCTCTTTGAGCAAAAAGCAAAGACGCATCGACTCCTAATCCCACAACCGGAATATTGAATTCCGCCATCGGACCGATAAAGAAACCTGTGAAATTATCCTTTTTAAAGTTTTCTTTCACATCAGAAAAGCTTGCTTTAGACAAGTTTAAACCACCCTTTACACCAAAATGTAATTGTGCCTGGGCAGGCATCGCCATACCGATACATACGGCAATCATTAAAGCACCAAAAATCTTTTTCATAAATCTACGTGTTTATAATTCGGGACAAAGATATATATTTATAATAAATAAACACAAATTATTGCTCTTTGTTCGAAATCAACTCCCGATTTGCCAGCAAGGCCTCCTTAGTTCCCGCTGCCATCGAAAGAATACCGTCATTACACGTAACCATACCGCTCTCCTTGCGTCGTGTCAGCCAATCGGTAACAAAGTCCGAAGCATATCCTCCCGTACTGAACTCACCGTCCAGCGCTATTATCTTTTTATAAGCAGACAGGTAATCTTCTTCCGTCGTATCGGGATAAACGTTGGTGTAAAGCCACAACTGGATGTCGTAAAGCAGATAAGAACGTTCGTCGGCATGAAGCGCAAAGAATCCTTTATCGGTTACTATCTCTTCCGATATCTTCCGAATCCATCGCTCCGTATCCACGGGATGATCACACTTTGCGCACAAATCGGACAAGAGCGGTGAGAAAGCTGCGTTCCGAACTTTTTCCAGCTCCATTCTTTCATCTTCTTCCGACGTATCAAAGACTTCTTCGTTGACAAGTCCCCGAATAAATTCTTCAAAGTTATCGGCAAGGAAAGTAACATAATAATCATCTTCCTGATCGACATGAACGACTTTCGGTTCGCCCTGTGGACCACACTCCCGATAATCAAGGAAAATCATATCATGTCCCACAGAAGGACAGTCGCAGATAGCCACTCCAATGTCCGGATACCCCCATTCTTCAATCATGAAACGGCTGCCGAGCTGTCCGCAAAGAGAATAAATCTTATCCTTATCGACTCCCATAATGCCAGTGATAGCCACATGGTCGTCCGCCCAACTGGTAGGTTCGTCGCAAGGAAAACAAACATTGAAAGGTATTCCACCGTTATGCTGCTTCATCAGCCAAATATAAGATTCGGGGAGTTTGTATCCCAGTTCACGTTCTGTTTCTTCTATCATCTCTTCTGTAGGAGGTGCGCCAATATATTCATTCATAGCATATTCATCATCATCCCAGAAGTCTATAAAGTCAAAATTCTCAAAAGGTTTGTTTTTCATAATCGCTGTTTTTAATTTGTATTCTTTTAGTTTTGCTTTGTATGTACACTACTTTTTACGAATATACTAAAAAACAGACATTATCAATTTATTTCCTTTATTTATTTCGTTTTTTTTACGAGTAAATGAAAAAGAATCCAAGATTAAATACATAAAATACACTAATGATACAAAACACAGAGACCAGCCTATATCAACAGGCTGGCCTCTCATTTTACCCCTATGAATCAATGATTCGGATGAATATCCAGTTTCACCGGTTTAATCATATTTTCCGGTTTCAAGATCGTATCCAGGTCTTCTTTGGAAAGAATGTTATGTTCCAGCACCAGCTCATACACTCCTTTACCCGTTTCCAGAGCCTCCTTCGCTATCTTTGTAGAATGTTTATAGCCAATTACGGGATTCAGTGCGGTCACTACTCCGATACTGTTGTGTACATCCCGACGGCATTTTTCTTCATTGGCTGTGATACCATCAATACATAAGGTACGCAATGTATCAAAACCGTTCATCAACAAATCCGCAGATTCAAAACAGCATTGTGCCATGACAGGTTCCATCGCATTCAGTTCCATCTGCGCAGCCTCTCCACTCATAGCCACACAAAGGTCGTTTCCTATCACTTTATAAGAGACCTGATTCATGACTTCCGGAATGACAGGATTCACCTTTCCCGGCATAATGGAAGAGCCCGGCTGCATGGCAGGCAGATTGATTTCTCCCAGTCCGCAACGAGGACCGGAAGCCAATAGCCTCAGATCATTACAAATCTTGTTCATCTTGACAGCTACACGCCGCATGGCCGAAGAATATCCTACCATGCAGGAAGTATCCGAAGTAGCACCTATCAGGTCATCTGCCAGTTTGATATCCAGTCCTGTAATCTTGCGCAGGGCAGCAATGCACTTTTCCGCATATTCCGGTTCGGCGGTAATTCCGGTTCCGATGGCTGTCGCACCCATGTTGACCGTCAGAAAATCCTGTGCGGCAAAATCGAGATTCTTCAGTTCATGTTCCAAAATACTTGCGAATCCATTAAAGGTTTGTCCTAGTGTCATCGGTACGGCATCTTCCAGTTGGGTACGTCCCATCTTAATAATGTGTGCAAACTCCGCTCCTTTCTTTCGGAAAGCCTCGATCAGTGTTGCAAAGTGTTTCACCAATTTAAGATGGGTATAATACAGACCAATGTGAATGGCTGTAGGATACGCGTCATTGGTAGATTGCGAACGATTGACGTGATCGTTGGGCGAGCAGTATTGGTACTCTCCGCGTGCGTGTCCCATCAGTTCCAGTGCACGGTTGGCAATCACTTCATTGGCATTCATGTTGGTAGTGGTTCCGGCCCCTCCCTGAATCATATCTACAGGGAACTGGTCATGATGTTTTCCTTCCAGTATTTCTTTACAAGCCTTCAGTATGGCATCCGTCTGTTCCTCAGTCAGTAAATCCAGTTCACGGTTGGCAACGGCAGCTCCCATTTTAGTGATGGCCAATGCCTGAATAAACAGGGGATACTCATTCAAATGAAACTTGCTGATGCGAAAGTTTTCAATACCACGGAGTGTCTGTACTCCATACAATGCACTTTCCGGCACTTCACGACTACCTATCAAGTCGCTCTCTGTACGAGTTTTTTTTGATAATTTCTGTTCCATATCGGTTGTTTTATAACAATAACACATTCGTTAGTTGATATAATAACCAGTCAGAGATGTTATTGTTTTAATAAATATGCAAAAACTATTCAATAACTTTTTTGTTGTTTATCTTAGAAACAGAGAAAAAACGAAGATAAATCCTTTATCTTTGTTAGGAACTTATAAAACAACAACCAATGATATTACAATTAGCATTTGTTCTGACAGCCATTATTATTGGCGCACGTTTGGGAGGCATCGGACTCGGTGTCATGGGAGGAGTAGGATTGGGAATACTCACGTTTGTTTTTGGTTTACAACCCACCGCACCACCTATCGACGTTATGTTGATGATTGCCGCCGTTATTTCCGCTGCCTCCTGTATGCAAGCAGCCGGCGGACTGGACTATATGGTGAAACTGGCAGAACATTTGCTACGCAAAAATCCTTCGCACGTCACGTTGCTCAGCCCATTGGTGACTTATCTGTTCACCTTTATTGCCGGAACCGGGCATGTAGCTTATTCCGTATTGCCCGTGATTGCTGAGGTAGCTACCGAAACAAAGATTCGTCCGGAACGTCCGCTGGGTATTGCTGTGATTGCTTCGCAACAGGCTATTACAGCCAGTCCCATCTCTGCTGCAACGGTAGCTTTGCTCGGGTTACTGGCAGGTTTCGACATTACATTATTCGATATTCTTAAAATTACGATTCCCGCCACTATCATCGGAGTATTGGTCGGCGCTTTATTCTCCATGAAAGTCGGCAAGGAACTGATAGAGGATCCCGAATATCAGAAACGCTTGAAAGAAGGTCTTTTCAATGACAAGAAGATAGAGATTAAAGATGTCAAGAACAAACGTTCCGCCATGCTTTCCGTACTCATCTTTATATTGGCAACTGCTTTTATCGTCCTTTTCGGATCTTTTGAAGGTATGCGTCCCAGTTTCCTGATCGATGGAGAAATCGTCACGCTCGGTATGTCCTCCATTATCGAGATCGTAATGTTGTCGGCAGCCGCTATCATCCTTATAGTAACCAAGACGGATGGAATCAAAGCAACGCAGGGTTCTGTATTCCCTGCCGGGATGCAGGCTGTTATCGCCATCTTCGGTATTGCGTGGATGGGTGATACTTTCCTTCAGGGCAATATGGCACAGCTCACTCTTTCCATCGAAGGAATCGTGCGGCAGATGCCATGGCTGTTCGGTATTGCGCTGTTCGTCATGTCTATCCTGTTGTATAGCCAGGCAGCCACGGTGCGGGCATTGATGCCGCTGGGCATCGTGTTAGGTATTTCTCCGTATATGCTGATTGCCTTATTCCCCGCAGTGAACGGATATTTCTTTATCCCGAATTACCCGACTGTCGTAGCCGCCATTAATTTCGACCGCACCGGGACAACAAAAATCGGTAAATATGTGTTGAATCATTCGTTTATGATGCCCGGACTGGTATCTACCGTAGTCGCTATTGTTTTAGGACTGCTCTTTATTCAAATATTCTAATATATTATTAACCTAAACTCATTTCAGTTATGAAACAAATTAAGAAATTAGGCCTGGTAGTAGTAACACTACTATTATCCGCAACAATGGCATTTGCCGCAAAACCGAATATCCACATCCTTGCTACCGGAGGAACCATTGCCGGAACAGGAAGCTCGGCTACGGGCACCAGCTATACGGCAGGACAAGTTGCTATCGGTGCATTGCTGGATGCAGTTCCCGAAATCAAAGATATCGCCAATGTAACCGGCGAACAGATTGTGAGAATCGGTTCACAGGACATGAATGACGAAGTCTGGCTGACACTTGCCAAGAAAATCAACGAGTTATTGAAACGACCGGATATCGACGGAATCGTGATCACTCATGGAACGGATACGATGGAAGAGACTGCTTACTTTCTGAATCTGACTGTCAAAAGTGACAAGCCTGTTGTATTGGTAGGTGCCATGCGCCCCTCTACAGCATTAAGTGCCGACGGTCCGCTGAATCTTTATAATGCAGTAGTTACCGCTGCAGCTAAAGAATCAAAAGACAAAGGTGTACTGGTTGCCATGAACGGTCTGATTCTAGGTGCAGAAAGCGTAGTTAAAATGAACACGGTCGATGTACAGACTTTCCAGGCTCCCAACTCCGGCGCATTGGGATATGTACTGAACGGTAAAGTATGTTATAATCAGATCACACTGAAGAAACATACCACCCAATCCGTATTTGATGTCACCAAACTGACTTCATTGCCCAAAGTCGGCATCGTATACAGCTATTCCAATATTGAAGCCGATATGATGACTCCGTTGCTCAACAACGGATATAAAGGAATCATTCATGCAGGAGTCGGAAACGGTAATATCCATAAAAACATATTTCCGTCATTGATAGACGCCCGCAGAAAAGGCATTGTAGTCGTTCGTTCTTCCCGCGTACCGACTGGTCCTACCACTCTTGATGCGGAAGTGGATGACGCCAAGTATCAGTTTGTAGCCTCTCAAGAATTGAATCCACAAAAGTCACGTGTACTATTGATGCTTGCGCTGACCAAAACCACGGACTGGAAACAAATTCAGGAATACTTTAACGAATACTAAAAACCGGACCTACTTATGAAAAAATTAATGTTTATGCTACTCCTTGCAGGTAGCATACAGGCAATGTATGCCCAAAAGTTCTCCCCAAACACTCCTCTTTTCGAGGAACTGACAGACGTAAAAAAGAAAACGGATAAGTTCAACTTATATCTGAATATGCAAGGAAGTTTTGACGCTCATTTCCAGAATGGATTTCAGGAAGGTGACTTCAATATGCACCAACTCCGCATCGAGGCAAAAGGTAATATCAACAACTGGCTCTCCTACCGTTACCGTCAACGCCTTAACCGCTCGAACGATGCAAACGGCATGATTGATAATCTTCCCACCTCTATAGATTATGCAGGTATTGGTATCCAACTAAATGAGCAGTTCAGCCTTTTCGCCGGGAAGCAATGCGCTGCTTACGGTGGTTTTGAATTCGATCTGAATCCGATTGATGTCTACCAATATTGCGACATGATTGATTATATGAGTAACTTCATGACCGGATTGAATGTTGGTTATAATATCACTCCCGACCAGCAACTGAATCTGCAAATCCTAAACAGCCGCAACGGTTCTTTCGACAGTACCTACGGGATTACAGAAGACACCGAAGGTAATGTACCCGATCTGAAATCCGGGAAAATGCCGCTGGTATATACATTGAACTGGAATGGCAACTTCAACAACATGTTCAAAACTCGTTGGTCGACCTCTATCATGAATGAAGCCAAAAATCATAATATGTATTATTATGCCATAGGTAATGAACTGAATCTGGGTAAGTGGAACGCCTTTGTAGATTTCATGTATTCGAAAGAAGATATCGACCGCAAGGGAATCATCACGAGTATTGTCGGACATCAAGGCGGACATAACGTCTTCGACACCGGTTATCTTTCCGTTGTAGCCAAATGCAACTACCGTTTTCTGCCAAAATGGAACGCTTTTGTGAAAGGGATGTATGAGACCGCATCTGTCACTAAAGCCTCCGAAGGAGTGGAAAAAGGGAATTACCGCACCTCGTGGGGATATCTTGCCGGTATCGAATTCTATCCGATGGAAACCAATCTGCACTTCTTCGTAACATACGTAGGACGTTGCTATGACTTTGCTTCCCGGGCCAAAGCATTGGGACAAACGGACTACACTACGAACCGGGTATCCGTAGGTTTCATTTGGCAAATGCCCGTATTCTAAGCACTGTAAGATACAAAAAAATACCCGATAGCTTTTGTATAGTTATCGGGCATTTTATA
>OGGR01001017.1_pt1 | contig 12260 bp, 9 predicted proteins | sample 1571321 | NCBI WGS metagenome assembly OGGR01 (sample SAMEA2582048, study PRJEB24529) | metagenome | biome: Human gut stool | place: China | collected 2011 | reverse complement strand
AAAATTACAAAGATTTAATTTTTCTTCCTTCTGCTTATCTCCCTTTTTATTATAATAATTGCTAATACCCTCACAAATATTTTGTAAAAGTATCTCATCATCTCCTATCAAGGTTGTATAATTTCTATTTTTTAGTAGTATGGAGTTGATATTTTTGTAGTTTTGTAATTCTAACATAATACCACCTCTTAAAAAACTATTAATTTTTTATCAGTAATTATACTCTCTACTTTACTCTTCTGTCCTAAAAATATTTTCATCTTCTCATACTGTTTCTCTGTTATAATCAATCCTCTTATAGCCCCATCACTTGGAAGAACTTTCTCAATCTTCTTTATATAATTATCTGCCATAGTTTGATTTGTATATATTGAGTATTGTAACATTAAAAAACCATTTTCTAATAAAAATTGTCTGAACTCCCTATACTCTCTCTGCTCAGATTTTGTATTCATAGGTAAATCAAACATTATAAGTAATCTCATAAATTTATAACTCATAAAACTCAAATTTACTTAGACTTGGAATTTTTTCAATGTCAAATACCCCTGTTTCAAAAAATTCAATAATCATATCTATATATTTTTCTATTGAATTACTTACACTCTCCATATATCTCCCTTGGAGTACCTTAGCATTTAAAAGATTTATCAATTCAACTCTATCCTCTTTAGAAAAATATGAAGCGTGTTTCATATAAATATATACAAAATAATCTACTAATGGTCTATAAACTTCAATTATATCACTTGCTAAATTAAATTGATTATACTCACTTTTATGATGTATCCCTAAATATGTCAATAGCCCTTTTCCAGCTATTACTCTTGCTATTTTACTATGAATTATTGTATACCCATAATTTAAAGCACTATTGATAACATCTTTATCCCCTCTTATAAATGTAGCACCATACAGTTCTCTAAAATATATTTTTGCTCCTAATCCCTCTCTGTTAGTAATATCTCCCTTTTCAACCTCCTGAATATATTTTTCTAATTTTTTAAGTATAAAATTTTGATTTTGAAGTTTTACCTTTACTATCTCTTTCCATAAAATATCTTTTAATTCTCTATCCCAATTTATTTGTTGATTAACAATTTTGCTCTGTCTAAAATATCCATTTGTTGAATTTAAAATTCCAATTGGATTATATTTGTCATCACAAAATATCAATAAAATATTGTACTTTAAAATTTTATTAATTAATTTTAAAGTTATTACTGTTCTATTATCCTCTACAATTACACTTCCTATATCTTTAAGAGGAATTTTATATTCCTCTCCATTTTTTATTATCAATAAATTATCTAAATATAACCCCAATCTCTCACTTTCAGTTATATATATAGTTCTCCAACTCATATCCTTACCTTTTTTACAAAAAAAAGAAAAATCCCTCCGAAGAGGGATGATTCCGGTACAAAACCTTATTTTAGTAGGTCTTGTAAAACTTAAGTAAGATGACAAAGCGTCCCTTGTCATCATTAGTATAACACTTTTTCTTTAGAGTTTCAACTATTTTTTTATAATCTCTTCTAATTTTTCTTTACCATTATACTCTTTTCCTAAAACATTGGTATATATTTTTCTTAATCTCTTTATATCCCCACCTATTGTTAAATATTTCTGTTTAGAACTTATAGGTGTTGAATTTAAAAATTCTTCTCCCTCATTCTTAGTAAGAGTAACACCTAAAATCACTGATAACTCCTCTTCAAAGTTATATCTAATCTCATTTTTTTCAGCTTCCTTTTTTTTGGTTACAACTTCTCTGATTAACTCAATATAGCTACCATAGTTTCTCTCTATATTATCAATTTCAAATCTTTTTAATTCATCTGCATTTACACCTTTAAATTTAACTTTCTCTATACTTCCATCTTGTCTTTCTACCTCTAGTATATCTCCTGTATAAAGAGAGAATACAAAATTGTATTTCTCATCAATTCCTTTTCTATTTTTTTCTTTTTCATACTCTTTCTTATCAATAATATAATATTTTCCTCTATCTCTTAATATTCCAGGACTCCAGTCTGATCGGTTTCAAAACTTAAGCGCATCCGATAGAAGCCCTCTTGATTTACATAAAACTTATAATCTTTTCCATTGAAATACATATCAGCTCTATAAGTAGGAATACTTAACATTACCACTCTATTCTTGCTATCTTTATATTTATGAGTGATATCTAAATGATTTCCCAATTGAGATACACGATATTTTAAATCATTAATCTCTGGACCATTCTCTTTTTTAGAGTGTTTTCTAATCTTCCCAAACTCTTCAAAATATTTTGTAAATGGATTGACCTTTGCTCCCTTTCCACCATACTCATTAAATATTTTTAACATCTTATCAAAAGTTTGCTTGTCGTGATGATACATCAACAGGCTACTGTGTTTTTTCTCATCTCCAAAAAAATTAACAACATTACTTTTCTTATCATAGATATTTGAAATTTTTCCAATTATATACTCATTATCTATCTTTTTTCCTTTTTTATCCTTTTCTTCAAACATTCTAGTACTATACAGAGTTTCATCAGTAAGTTGCCTATTTGGTTTTTTATCTACAAAATGAGAATATGAAAAATCTTTATACTCTTTTATTGGAGTAGAATACTTATAGTCAAATAATTTTTTAAAGTCCTCATCATTTAAAATCTCTTCTTTTCTTACATAAGTTCTTACTAATTCATCATTCTCATCAAAATCTTTTACCCATTTTAATTTATGTAATGTTTTTTCAGCCATTAAAATTATATAAGCATCTTGAGCGTGATGGTTATGAGAAATCTCTCTCATCTTTGTCATCTTCCACTCTTTTCTAATTTGACTTGTAAAACTTCCTCTAATAGATTTTATCTTTACTCTCTCTTGCTTATCTCTAAAGAAAACTCTAAGCAGACTCATAAACTCCCTTGTAGCATACCTTGTATCTACTAAGTTACGAGCTATAAAATTTCTTGAATATTTAGAGATATCCTCTTCTAGTAGTAGTAAATCTCTTTTCTTTAAAGATATTTTTTTATTATCAAACATATTTAATACTTGAGCCTTAAATTCTTCATAACTTCTCTCTGTCATCTTTGAAGAAAAATATTCATAAGGACTTCTCTGTCCTTTCTTTTGATTTTCAATTCTTCTAACTAAAACTTTATTATCTTGGCTGTCATCAAAAGAGATAGAACGAGGTATAATATGGTCTATTTCAAAAGCTAATGGATTTTGTAATATTTCATCTATTCCAATCATCTCTCCAGAATACATACATATTCCATCTTGCTTTCTCCAATATTTTAAAAGTTCAAAATATCTCTTATCAAGTTTTTTATCCTCTAATAGCTCTATTATCTCTTTATTCTCTTTCTCATTTTTATTTTGAATATCCTTTAAAGTTTTTCTCATATCATCAGAATTTTTTTCTCTAGCTAACTCTATTACTATCTCGTCTGGTGTTCCATACTCTTTTAAAATCTCATTAACTATATTAATAGTTTGGAACATAGACCTTTTTACAGTTGGACTAAGCACCCAATTATTTACATAGTCCTTTGGAATATACTTTATCTTCTCATCTTTAAAATCCATCTTATATGGAACTAACTCATAATCATTAAATAATTCCATTTGATTTTTAGAAGTTTCTAACAAATCATTCTCTATCAATTTTATAGCTTTCTTCGAAAGAGAGTGTGACCCTGTAAACTTTATCTTCTGTGCAAGCGTATCTATAACCTCCTCTGTTACTCCTGCTACTCCCTTTAATTCCTCCCTATACTTTTCTTTTCTAGTTTCTACATCTTGATAGTAAGTCGCTATCTTACTGATACTATCTAATATATCAACATCATCACATTTAAAAATCTTATTTATTTCAACATAACTCTTTAAAAAAGCAAATTCTGGACTTCCATCTTTTTTTACTCTATACCCAAAGATATCTTCCTCTTTTACATTTAAAATAGAAGCTATCTTTTTTAAAGTAACACTTTTTTCTGTCTTAGCTCCCTTAAAAAGCTTTAATAGCTCTAATTTCTCCTCTTTAGTTATTCTATCATTTTCAGCTCTTTTTATCTTTAGATTATTCAAATCATTTAACAAATTAAACTTTTCAGCAGTATAACAATTTTTACTAATCTTAGTTCCTCTGGAAAATATGTACAATTTCCCATAAGCCCTTCCATCCATTCCTCTTGACTTTTCCAACTGTATGGACTATTTTTTCCCGGACCTTCAAAATATTTTCTTCTTCCTTCAATTATCTCTACATACTCTTCCTCAAATTTTTTATCTAAGTTTGGATAAAACTCTCTCTGAATTTCTATAAGTTTTCTTATCTCTTTTATATAGTCACTTGTCTTGAAATTATTTCTATTCCCTCTAACCTCCTGTGTCTTATTTTCAAACCTTTCTAACTGTATCTCACAAATATATTTTCCCTCTCTAAGTAATTTTTCATTATCAGCTAAAATACTCTTAGTGCTCTCCTCATCCCCTTCTTTAATTTCAATATTAAACTCCCCTGCTCCTCTTCTCTTAGCTAAATGAAACATTGCAATAGCTAACTCTTTTTTACTTAATTTTTCATACAATCCTTTTTTTCTAATATGGTAGGGAGTAGTTTCATTAGTATAAAAATCATAGTTATAGTTATCAATTATTTCATACCTATATAATAACTCTCTAACTCTCTCTATTCTAAATTGTCTTCTTCTCAAAAGCCTTCTTGATGCTCTTCTCCCTCTTCTTTTTTGATTTTCATCACTGCTTCCTTCTGGGAATAAACGGACTCCAGCTTTTACTATGCTATTATCTTCGTCCAAGATACACCAACCAACTGAAGCTATCCCTATATCTAACCCTAATCTATATTTCATACTATTTGCCCCCTTATATAATATTTATTTTATCCAGATTGTACCATACCTATATATAAAAGTCAAAAAATAGAAAAAACTTTAGAAATCTTTTTCATTCCTAAAGTCCTTTTTCAATTCTTTAAATTAAAACTCCTATTCATAGTTAGTTTCATGTCTTTTTACTATTTTATAACACTTTTATTAATAAAATACTATTCTTTAGTAAAACAATCTCTTCTGAAACCATCGTAAATTCATTGTTCCATTCCACTCCTTTTAAAGAACCTTTTATGAGCTTATAATAATATATTTTTTAGCTATATGTTCTATCAAAATAATAAAATGACAGGTGTTAAAGCTAATTTTACAAGGTCATTTTTTCTATCATATGTGATAATCCATCAAAGAATATTCTAAATCCTATAGACATAATAAATATCTGCATCACTTTTGATAATATATAAAGTACTAATTTTCCAAATATTCTTTCTAAATAGTTTCCTACCATTAATACTAAATAGATTATAATAAAAGCTACTAAAATAGAAAAACTATTACTTGTAAGTCCATTCTCAGAACGTCCAATTAGAGCTGTAGTCAAACTTCCAGGCCCTACTAACATTGGAAAAGCCATAGGTATTACAGCTTGCTTTATCTGTTCATCTGGAGAAAGTTGCTTTTCTGAAGTTCTTTTTCTCTGTGGAGAGAAGATTAAATTTTTAATTGCCATCAAAATTAAAATCAAGCCTCCAGCCATTTTCAACTCATTCATATTTATTTTATAGAAATTAGTCATTAAAAATTCCCCAAATAAACTAAAAATCCATGTTATAAAAAATCCTGTTATAGCTATCATCTTAAAAAGTTTGTTTCTTATTTCTTTTTCCATTCCCTCTGTCATTCCTATAAAGAGTGGAACATTTCCAAAGGGATTTAAAACAGCTATCAGTGTTAGAGCATTTATAAAAATAGCATCTACTCTCATTGTTACTCCTTTCATTTTAAATTTTATTTACCAAACATTGTTACTATTATATATTTTTTAAATTTATTTGTCAATTTTAATCTTCATTTTAAAATAAAATATCATCAATCTTTTAATTCTGATAAAAATAGTGTATAATATAAAGTGAAAAATAAATATTTATAGATAAAGAGGTGTACAATTTTATGCTTGATAAAATAGTTATAAAAGGTGCCAGAGAGCATAATTTAAAAAATATAGATATAGAAATTCCCAAAAATAAATTTGTAGTAATAACAGGGGTAAGTGGAAGTGGTAAATCTTCTCTTGCTTTTGATACAATATATTCAGAGGGACAAAGAAGATATGTAGAAAGTCTATCTGCCTATGCCAGACAATTTATTGGACAAATGACAAAACCAGATGTAGATAGTATAGAGGGATTAGCTCCAGCTATATCTATTGAGCAAAAAACAACTAACAGAAACCCTCGTTCTACTGTTGGAACTATTACAGAGGTATATGACTATATGAGACTTCTGTTTGCTCATATTGGTACTGCTCACTGTCCTGTGTGTAATAGACCTGTAGAAAAGCAGAGTATAGAAGAGATAGTAGAGGGAGCTTTAGAAAGATTTCAAGAGGGAGATAAGATGATAATTCTTTCTCCTGTAGTTAAAGATAAAAAAGGTACTCATAAAAATCTTTTTCTTAATCTTTTAAAAAAAGGTTTTGTAAGAGCTAGAGTAAATGGAGAGATTTTATATTTAGAAGATGAAATTATCTTAGATAAAAATAAAAAGCATAATATTGAAGTAGTTATTGATAGATTAGTTCTAAAAAAAGAGGATAAAGAGTTTCAAAGTAGACTTACTCAAGGAGTAGAGAGTGCATCAGAACTATCTAACGGAAAAATAATACTGAATGTAAATGGAGAGGATTTTAGTTACAGTGAAAACTACGCTTGTCCTGAACATGATGAAGTAAGTATTCCAGACTTAAGTCCTAGACTTTTCTCTTTTAACGCTCCATTTGGTGCTTGTCCTGAATGTAAAGGAATAGGAAAAAAACTTGAAGTAGATGAGAATAAACTTATTGAAGATGAGGAACTATCTATTCTTGATGGTGGTATGTATATTCCAGGAGCTTCTAGCAGAAAAGGATATAGTTGGGAGATTTTTAAATCTATGGCTAAAGCTTTCAACATAGATATATCTAAGCCTATCAAAGAGATGAGTAAAAGAGATTTAGATATAATTTTTCATGGAGCTACTGAAAAATTTAGATTTGATTATGAGGGAGATGACTTCCAATTCCATGGTTATAAAGAGTATGAAGGAGCTGTAAAAAATTTAGAGAGAAGATATTATGAAACTTTCTCTGATGCTATGAAGGAAGAGATAGAAAATAAATATATGATAGAGAGAGTTTGTAAAGTTTGTAATGGTAAAAGATTAAAACCTGAAGTCCTAGCTGTAACAGTTGGAGATAAAAATATTATGGAACTTTGTGATATGAGTATAAAAGATGCTCTAAATTTTTTCAACGGAATAACTTTAACATCTAAACAGGAAAAAATTGCTAAAGAGATATTAAAAGAGATAAGAGAAAGATTATCCTTTATGATAAATGTAGGACTTGATTACTTAAGTCTTGGAAGAGAGACTAAAACTCTTTCTGGAGGAGAATCTCAAAGAATAAGACTAGCCACTCAAATTGGTTCTGGTTTAACTGGTGTGCTCTATGTATTAGATGAGCCAAGTATAGGGCTACACCAAAAAGATAATGACAAATTACTAGCTACTCTTGGAAGGTTAAAAGATTTAGGAAATACTCTAATTGTTGTAGAGCATGATGAAGACACTATGATTCAAGCTGATGAGATAATAGATATTGGACCTAGAGCTGGAGCTTATGGTGGAGAGATTGTAGCTCATGGAACTCCACAAGATGTTATGGAAAATCCTAACTCTCTTACAGGAAAATATTTAAAAGGTGAATTAAAAATAGATATCCCTAGTACTAGACGTGATTGGGATAAATCTCTAAAAATTATTGGAGCAAAGGGAAATAATCTGAAAAATATAGATGTTGAGATTCCTTTAGGAGTGATGACAGTTGTTACTGGTGTAAGTGGAAGTGGTAAATCTACTCTTATCAATCATACTCTTTTCCCAGCACTGTTTAATAAATTAAATAAAGGAAAGCTCTATCCTCTTGAATATAAATCTATTGAGGGAACTGAACATTTAGAAAAAGTAATCAATATAGACCAAAGTCCTATTGGTAGAACTCCTCGTTCTAATCCTGCTACATATACAAAACTATTTGATGATATTAGAACTCTTTTTGCTGAAACAAAAGATGCAAAAGCACATGGATTTACAAAGGGAAGATTCTCTTTCAATGTGAAAGGAGGAAGATGTGAAGCTTGTCAAGGAGCTGGTATTATCAAAATAGAGATGAACTTTTTACCTGATGTATATGTAGAGTGTGAAGTATGTAAGGGAAAAAGGTATAACAAAGAGACTCTTGATGTATTTTATAAGGGGAAAACTATATCTGACGTTTTAAATATGAGTGTGGCAGAAGCTTATGAGTTTTTCCAAAATATACCTGCTCTTGAAAGAAAGCTAAAAGTATTAATAGATGTAGGGCTTGATTATATAAAACTTGGACAACCAGCTACTACTCTATCTGGAGGGGAAGCACAAAGAATAAAACTGGCTACAGAGCTCTCTAAGATGACTAAAGGAAAAACTATATATATTTTAGATGAGCCAACTACTGGACTGCACTTTGAAGATATTAGAAAACTTTTAGAGGTTTTAAATAGACTTGTAGAAAAAGGAAATAGTGTAGTTATTATAGAACATAATCTAGATGTAATAAAAACTGCTGACTATATAATTGATATTGGACCAGATGGTGGAGATAGAGGAGGAACTGTTGTAGCTTGTGGTACTCCTGAGGATATAGCTATGGTAGAGAAAAGTTATACAGGAAAATATATAAAAAGAATGCTAGAGAATGCAGTAGAAGATAGAAAAATTATCCCTGTACCTAAAAAAAGAGGGAGAAAGAAAAAAGAAATTTTAGAAGTAGCAGAAGATAAACTTACTTTAAAATAAAAGAAAACAAAGAATTACTTCATATTCAAAGAAGTTGATTAACTATAGCTTATTTCATTAAAAACACAAAACTCGCTTTCGCTCAAACAGTTGTGTTTTTCAGCATTCAATTTCGCTGAGTTAATCTAACTTCTCTTCATAACTTCCGTAATTCTTTAAGTTTTCTTAAATAAATTTGAGTATAAGCTACTTTAAAGTAACTTTAAAAAAAGGAGAAAGAATAGATGTTTGAATATTTAAAAGGTAAGGTAGAGTATAAGAAACCTGATTACTTAGCTCTTGATGTAAATGGGGTTGGATATAAGGTAAATATATCCCTTAGAGTTTATGATAAGATTAAAACTGGAGAGAGTGTTAGACTTTACATATTTAACTATATAAAAGAGGATGCTTTTAAGCTGATTGGATTTTTAGAGGAAAGAGAGCGAAATCTTTTTGAGATACTTTTAGGTGTGAAAGGTGTAGGTGTATCTCTTGCCCTTTCTATTATGTCTACTTTTGATGTAGAGCAACTTAGAAAAATAGTAGCTGAAAATGATTATGCTACACTTAAGAGAGTTCCGAAACTTGGAGAGAAAAAAGCTCAACAAGTAATTTTAGATTTAAAAGGAAAACTTAAAGCTATTGGAAATCTATTTACTCAAGATGAAAATCTATTTGAAAGTTTTGCTATTGAAGATGAATTGTATGAAGCATTAGAAGCTCTAGGGTACAGTCAAAAAGAGATAAATTCTCTTGTATCTAAAGAGGAGATAAGAGGATTTACCTCTATTGAAGAGGCAATTAAATGTGTATTAAAAAAGGTTAAATATTAAACCTAAAAATATTAGGAGGTATTATGATGGAGTATAAAGAATTATTTGAAACAGGAATGAGTTATGAAACTTTTTTAAGTATTGCAAGTGCTAGTGAAAGAGAAAAAATTGCAGAGATAACTAAGGTTATTTCTATTTGTGAAGAGTACACTAACAAAATAAAGAACCTTGATAAACCTTATAATTTTTTATTAAGTGCTGAATCTTGGTGTCCATATGTAAGAGCTACTATACCTGTACTTGTTAAAATGACAGAGATTAACCCAAATATAAAACTTAGAATCATAACAGAAGGAAGAGGTTTTAAATATCTTAGAGAAAAATTAAATATCTCTGAGGAGTTATATGTTGTTCCTACTCTTGCTATATTAGATGAAAATTTTGAATTTGTAACAAGATATGTAGGAAGACCTGCTAAATATAGAAATATTGGTTTTGAAAATGTAAGTAAAGAGTATTTTGCTGGATATCGTTCTGATGATATTATAGAGGAGATATTACAAAAAATGGGAGTATAAATTCTTAATTAAAAAGTCCTAATGCTATAAATCTAATTAACATAAGGAGAACAACTATGTTAAATATTAAAAAAATTCATCATGTAGCTATTATTGTTTCTGACTATGAAAAATCTAAAAATTTTTATACTAATATTTTAGGATTTAAAATTTTAAAAGAAACATATAGAGAAGAAAGAAAATCTTATAAATTAGATTTAAAAATTAATGAAGTTTATCAAATAGAATTATTTTCATTTCCTAATCCTCCTAAAAGAGTAAATAATCCTGAAGCAAGAGGTCTTAGACATTTAGCTTTTGAAGTGGATGATATAGAAGATGAAAGAAAAAAATTGTTAAGTTACAATATTGATTGTGAGGAAATTAGAATAGATGAGATAACAGGAAAAAAATTTACATTTTTTAAAGACCCAGATGGCCTTCCTTTAGAGCTATATGAATATTAAATATTTTTTATAAAATTGTTGTAATGTAATATTTTTTGTAACTACTCAGCCAGTAGATTGATTTAAGAAAACTCAAAGAGTTGTGTAATTTATCAAATCTTAGTTTTATTTTTAGATCATAAATTGCTGAGTAGTTACAATTTTTAAAATTTAATTACTAAAAACAGTATCAAACTAGGTAAAAAAATCAAAAGTAGATAATCTATTTTATTAACTTTCAACTTTACATATTGACTTCTTTTACTTCCAACTTGAAACCCTTTTGATTCCATTGCCATAGCTATATTTTCAGAAGCTCGAATAGCTGTAACCAACATAGGTAGCATAAAAAGATTTCTCTTTACTCCCCTCGCTCTATAAGCATATGAGATATTTCTATACTCATTTTTCACTATGGGAATAAAATTATAAGCAGCCATTATACCATAAGCAAATTTTTCTGAAAGTTTAAATTGTTGCATAAGGCTCAATATAAAATGTCTTGGATTAGTGGTGTAGACAAACAAAAATCCCAATCCTGCATAAGCTAATACCCTTGCAGAAAGCTGTAAACCACTTTCACTATTTTCCATAGTTACAACAATTTTTGTCATATCATTTATATTAGTACTTACCTCTTCACTACCATAAAAATATCCAGTAAAAAATATTCCAAGAGCCATAATTATCACTGGTAAAAATGAAATACACAGTTTTTTTATATTAACTTTTGAAATTATCATAAGTAAAATAGATATCAAAAATATTGAAAAATTAATATAGTAGTTGTACTCAAAAGAAAGAATAAGAGATATTAGAAATATTGTTAGCCCTTTATATCCTGGATTTAATTTAGATATACTCAACTCTTCTCATCTCCTTATCTTTAAATTCATATATACAATCTGAATACTCAACTACTAAGTTTATATCGTGAGAAACTAAAATTATACTAAGTCCCTCTTTAGATTTTTTTGACAGAAACTCCATAATCTCCCTACTAGTTTTATTATCCTGTCCATATGTTGGCTCATCACAAAGTAAAACCTTTTGGTTTCCACACAACATTGAAAGAACAGCTAATTTTCTCTGCTGTCCTTGACTCAACGAGTAAGGAGAAAAATTTTTATACTCATAAAGATTAAACTCTCTAAGTAAGTTTTCAGCTCTCTCTATATTTTTTTCACTTTGATTTTTGTATACTCTATTTAAAGTAAAAAGTAGTTCATCTATTACTTTATAGGTTATAAATTGGTTTTGAGGATTTTGAAAAACTATTCCTATCTCCTGTAATAACTCTCTATCCTTTAATTTTTTAAACTCCCTACCTTCAAACAGTATACTTCCCTTTTTATATTTTACAATTCCAACTAAAAGATTTAAAAGAGAACTTTTTCCACTGCCGTTTTCTCCCTGAATCAAAATATTTTGTCCTTCCTGAACCGAAAAATCAAGATTTTTAAAAATGCTTCTTTCTTCTATTTGAAAACTTACATTCTCAAACGTTATATTTTCTACCTTTTCTAATTTTCTTCCACTTTCT
>OGGR01000985.1_pt1 | contig 12638 bp, 10 predicted proteins | sample 1571321 | NCBI WGS metagenome assembly OGGR01 (sample SAMEA2582048, study PRJEB24529) | metagenome | biome: Human gut stool | place: China | collected 2011 | reverse complement strand
GCGATAGTCCCTGTAGGGATGGCGTTCGTTACAGAATGCATATAAATCTCCTTTATATCTCAGTCTAAATAGGTTGCAAGTTCATCGTGTGTTACCACTTTGAGCTCGCTGTGACCATAGCTAGTAGGTACTACGATTTTAATGGTTGCTCCTTCGCTTTTTTTGTCGTGCTTAGCGGCAGCTAGAATTTCTTCTTTGCTTATCGTTGTTGTGATTGGCAAATCGTGTGCTTTGATAAGGGTCTTTAATTTCTCTAAAGCTTCCGCATCTAATTCTCCATGTTTGACAGCACCTTGTGCCATGAGCACCATACCAATAGCAACGGCATAACCGTGATGTACCTTGAAATGACTCGCTTTTTCGATGCCGTGACCAAAGGTATGACCGAGGTTTAAGAGGGCACGAACGCCAGACTCGCGTTCGTCTTGTTCCACGATATCCGCTTTTGCTTGAATGCAACGAGCGATGACAGTACTAACACTATCGCGATGTTTAATTAATGGTTTATGTTCGAGTTGAGTTAATAAACCTGGTACATCGAGGAAACCATATTTAATAATTTCTCCGCATCCATTTTTCCATTCCATGTCTGGCAATGTATTAAGCGTTTCCGGATCACAGAGGACAAGAATGGGTTGTTTGAAAGCACCCCACAGGTTTTTACCTGCTTCAAGATTAACCGCTGTTTTACCGCCTACAGAGGAGTCTACGGCAGCTAATAGAGAGGTGGGAACCTGTACATAGTCGATACCACGTAGGTATGTAGCTGCTGCAAAGCCTGCCATATCACCTACTACACCGCCCCCTAGGGCAATGAGAAGGTCTTTACGTGTTAATGATTGGGCCGCCATGTATTCCACTAAATCGATGAGTTGATGAGCGTTTTTGGAGCTTTCACCAGCAGGGAATACATAATCACAAACAGTATAACCCGCATGTTCCATATTAGCTTTCACAGAGTCCAAATAGTGGGGCGCTACATTACTATCACTGACGATGATAACACGACAATTTGGTTTTAATGGTTTAATATAATCGGTGATGCGTTGTAAAGCGCCTTCCTCGATGACAACGTCATACGGTGTGGATGCGTTAATATGGATGCGAGTCATGATGGTTCCTTTCATAAAAGAATAAGCTAGTATCTGTTATAACGGATACTAGCTTATTTGTGTGATATTTGAGATTATTTAGTGCATTCTACCAATGCTTGGCGCAATGCGATAACTTCTTTCATAAGGCTAGTGAATTGGTCTGGACGTAATGCTTGAGGGCCATCGCACAATGCTTTGGATGGATCGTTGTGAACTTCGATCATAAGGCCGTCTGCACCGCCGCCTACGGATGCAAGGGAAAGTGGACGAACCATGCGGCTCATACCTGCAGCGTGGCTAGGGTCCATGATGATTGGCAAGTGAGATAATTCGTGCATCATAGGAATTGCTGTTACATCTAAGGTATTGCGAGTTTTAGTTTCGAATGTGCGGATACCGCGTTCGCATAATACAACTTGTTCATTGCCTTCGGACATGATGTACTCAGCAGCCATCAACCATTCTTCGTATGTTGCAGATAAACCACGTTTTAAAAGAACTGGTTTATTTAATTTGCCCACCTCTTTTAAAAGCGTGAAGTTTTGCATGTTACGAGCGCCGATTTGAAGCATATCTACATTATCGAAGTATTGTAATTGGGAGATATCCATAACTTCGGAAACGATAGGAAGACCTGTTTCTTTCTTAGCAAGTTCTAATAATTCCAAGCCTTCTGGGCCCATGCCTTGGAAGGAATATGGGGATGTACGAGGTTTGAAAGCGCCACCCCGAAGGATTGTGGCACCAGCTTCTTTACAAGCTTTAGCAGTGGCTAATACTTGTTCAGGTGTTTCCACAGAGCAAGGACCGGCCATTACTGCGAAGTGACCACCACCGATAAGTGCACCACCTACATTGATTACAGAATCATCGGGATGGAACTTGCGGTTTGCTTTTTTGTATGGCTCTTGAATGCGAGTTACTTTATCTACGAAATCTAGGGATTCGATTTGACGAGCATCAAGAGATGCAGTATCGCCGATAAGACCTAAAATGTTGTAGCGAGTACCTTCTACTGGGTGGATGATAATGCCTTTTGCCTCTAATTCACTGCGTAAACGAGATACTTCTTCTGCTGCTGCATTTTGTTTCAATGTAATAATCATGATAATTCCTCCTTGTAAACTACAGTGAATAGTAGGGCTCACCATACGGGATAGCAAACAAAAAAGGGCTACCCGTAGTCTAATACGGGTAGCCCTTTTACTATTCTAAGCAACTAATGTTGAATAATCCTTTATTAGCGCATCACAAATAGTTCCTTACCCGTACGTTGGATAAAGAACCAATAAAAGTATTGTTTTGCTGTGAGGCTAATTTGGTTAGTCATCTTTGGTTGCTCCTTTCTAAAATGTTGGGTATAGTATAAACCCAAATGATAAAATTATGCAATACCTAAAAATGAATTTCATGGAAGTTTTAAAATATTTTTGATATGGGAATTAACAGGAACTGAGACGTTTTGTGGTATTAAGCGTATTTTTGATATAATAAAAATAAGAAGCTTTTATTGCTTATAGGATATTTCGTAATACGCCTAAATCGATTCTTATAAATATGCTTATAATCAGAAAGGGCACCTATGATTATTCAAATCTTAGATCATATAACAGAGGAAATAAAACAAATTCGTGTCGATGTATTTATAAAAGAACAAGGGTTTGAAGACGAGTTTGATGAAATCGATGAGACTGCAAAGTTTGTGCTCTTATCCATTGATGGTAAAGCGGCTGGTACGTGTCGATATTTTCCCAGTGACACAGCTGGAGATGCACATATTGGGCGTATGGCGGTACGCAAGTTGTATCGGGGACAACATTTAGGTACTAAGATCATGATGGCCGCCGAAAATGCTATTCGTCGTGACGGCTTTAAGACGTGCTCCTTGTCAGCGCAAGTACAGGCCAAACCATTCTATGAATCCCTTGGATATCGTGCTGAAGGGGACGAATACCTTGATGAAGGCTGTCCGCATGTGATGATGCGGAAAGTATTATAAGCCGTTCAATAGTGTTGTATAATAAGAATTGATGGATATATTATTATTGTACATAGTATTTTATAAGTAAATTGATATATCTTTTTGAGAGGTGAGAGTTTATGAAACTAGCAGAAGCATTACAAGAACGATCTGATTTAAATTATAAAATAAGCGATTTAGAGCTTCGCTTAACTCAAAATAGTTTAGTGCAAGAAGGGGAAGTACCGAATGAGAACCCTGAAGAACTTTTGAAAACATTAGAACAATGTGTAAATAGACTTCAAAAATTAATTGCAGATATTAATTTAACAAATTGCAAAACTATTATAGAAGGTCGATCTATTACTGAAATCATTGCCGAAAAAGATTGCGCTGCTTTGCGCCTAACTGCTTATCGAACATTGGCATCTAGCGCAGGTAGTATTAATTTCCGTGCGAGAGGGTCTGAGATTAAGCTAATGCCGACCGTGAATGTGGCAGACGTCCAAAAAGAAGCTGATCATATCGCAAAACAAGTCCGCTTATTAGACAATCTATTGCAGTCTGCTAACTGGACAACTGAATTGATTGAAAGCTGATAATAGTTGGTAGTTTGAAACAGGGTGGACACAAAAACTTTTGCTTTTACCAAGCTTATTATGAATACATTCATGGGGCGAATGAAAATCTACGGTGTAGGCCTATTTGCGCACAAATGTATTGATACAATTTACAATGTATAACCATGTGTCAACTGTAAAAACGAGGGTGGCGTTTGGGGACTATATTTCTAGCAACATATACACTGATATGATAGTATTTTGTTTTTTTAGAGATAAATAGGAGAGAGCTGTTTAAACTTGCAGCAATTCCTCATAACTAAGGTTTAAAAAATCATGAAAAAAGAGCTGATAGCGTTATAGCTATTAGCTCTTTTCTATTGGCCCGTACGTCCCTAGATATTGTATTTTATAACGTCTTATTATTCTAAATCGTCAAAATCAAATGCCGCTGCTTTTGTATAGTTTGTAACTTTTGCTTCGAAGAAGTCAGTTTTTGTGCTATTCAAGTTGGAGAAGCTTTCAATCCATTCCATAGGATTTTCTTTGATTTCAGGGTATAGATGAGGCAAGCCGATTGCTTCTAAGCGGATATTGGCAAGGTATTTGATGTAGCGTTCGATAAGAACATTGTTAAGGCCGAGGATTTTATCATCAGTGATGTATTGACCCCAAGCGATTTCGTTCTCTGCACCTTGGCGAATCATGTCCGTAATTTTCGCTTCTAGTTCAGGTGTGAACAAGTCAGGACGTTCACGACGTAACTCGCGAATGATGTTTTGGAATAATACGAGGTGAGTTACTTCATCGCGGTTGATGTATTTGAAGATTGTGGATGTAGCTGTCATTTTACCTTGGCGTGCCAATGTGTAGAAGAAGCTAAAGCCAGAGTAGAAGTAAATACCTTCTAAGATATAGTTAGCAATGATTGTATGAATAAGGTTTGCTTCGCTAGGATCATCGCTGAAACGTTGGTATGCATCGGCGATGAAACGGTTACGTTCAAGCAATGTTTTATCTGTACGCCATTCGTCATAGATTTTGTCACGTGTAATCGGATTTGTTACAGTGTCCAAAATGTAGGAATAACTTTGAGCGTGAATTTCTTCTTGGAATGCTTGGATATTCAATAAGGATGCCACTTCAGATGCTGTAATATAGCGGCTCAAGTTAGGCAAGTTTTCAGATTGAATAGAATCAAGGAAGTTCAAGAATGCAATAATTTTGTCGAATGCACGGCGTTCGTAATCTGTTAAGTATGGGAATTGCTTAACGTCTTCGTTCAAGGAAATCTCTTCAGGAATCCAGAAGTTGTTGAGCATTGTGCGGTACATTTGGTTAGCCCAGTCGTACTTGATACGGTTCCATTCGCGAAGGTTTGTGGTATTGCCACCAATCATAGATTGCGTGCCACGTTCACCATGTTCGTTAAAGATCAGTTTTTTATCCATAGTAGGACTCCTTTATACAACGATGCGACCTATACTGCTATAGGTCGTCATCAGATTTATAGTGTTGGTGAAAGTATCTTTCCCGAGTTTAGTGCTCTCTACTTATAGTGTATAGTTTTTGTAAAATATAGCAATGATTTTTTTAACTATTAAGAGGAACAGCTAGTGCACTCATCCATTTCAAGGGATTGGTTACGAATGTAGTAGATTGTTTTAATCCCTTGTTTGTATGCCTCAACATAAAGGTCGAGAATTTCTTTTGCTTTCATTTGAGGTGTGATATACAAGTTGAAAGATTGTGCTTGGTCAATATGACGTTGACGTACGCCACAAGCTTTGATGGACCATTGTTGGTCGATTGTATGCGCCTCTTTGTAGAGCCAGAATGTTTTGTTGTTCAAATCTGGTGCAGTTTTTGGTGTGAAAGAACCTTTCTTTTCTTCGATAAAGAATTTTTTGAAGATTGGGTCGATACCAGCTGTAGTATTCGCAATATTGGAAGTAGAACCAGTAGGCGCTACAGCCATCAAGTAACCATTACGGATACCATATTTAGCAACGTCTGCAGCTAATTGTTTCCAACGATCGGATGTGTAGCCACGACGCGTGAAGTATTCACCCGTTTCCCATTCGGAACCTTTGAACGCTGGGTATGCACCTTTTTCTTTAGCCAATTCCATGGAAGCTTTGATGGCATAGTACGCGATGTTTTCGAACAATTTGTCTGCTACTTCGATATGTTCATCAGATTCCCATTGGATATCGTGGTTTACAAGGTAGTGGTGGTAACCAGAAGTACCAAGACCAATAGCGCGGTATTTATCAGACGTCATGCGAGACTCTGGCACTGGCGCTTGGTTGATAGAGATAACATTGTCTAGCATTCGAATTTGAAGGGCAATATTTTCTTCTAACTCTTCGTCAGTAATACGGCCAAGGCTAATGGAGTTCAAGTTACATGTAACCATGTCGCCTGTGTTTGTTTTAGTAGTAATTGTACCGTCTTCGTTGATGATTTCTTCAGCAAGGTTTGTGAAGCCAACGTTTTGTGCGATTTCGTGGCACAAGTTGGATGCGTAAATCATACCTGCATGTTTGTTAGGGTTGGCAGCATTTACAGTATCGCGGAAGAAGATGAATGGTGTACCAGTTTCAACAGCAGAGCGCATGATTTTTTTCATCATGTCTAGTGCTGGCACTTCGATGCCGTGTAAGCTCGAATCTTGTTCACATTCAAGGTAACGTTTTGTGAACTCTTTGTTATCGTCTGTATCGTAGAAGTCCTCTAGAGCATAGCCTTTTACAGCCAAGATTTCATGAGGGTCAAAGAGGGTGAAGTTTTCGCGAGCTAACATACGTTCCATAAAAATGTTTGGAATAGAGATAGCAGGGAAGATATCGTGAGCTTTACGACGGTCGTCACCATTGTTTGTACGAAGCTCTACGAATTCGTAGAAGTCTTTGTGCCAAATATCGAGTGTTACTGTGGCGCCGCCTTTACGTTTACCCAATTGGTCTACTGCAACAGCTGTATCGTTGTACAAGCGAATCCAAGGAATAACGCCACCAGAAGAGTTTTTGAAACCGCGGATATCGGAGTTCAATGCACGAACTTTACCAAGGTAGATACCAAGAGCACCACCGTGTTTAGATACGCGAGAGAACTTACTGTTTACGTCGTAAATGGACCATAAGTTGTCATCTACACCAGAGATAAAGCAAGAGGACAATTGGTGGAATGGTGTACCAGCATTTGCCAATGTAGGTGTAGCTGTTGTCATTTTTAATTGGCTCATCAAGTCGTAGAATTTCTTAGCATATTTTACTTTGTTTTCGCCTTCTACTAATGCCAAGTGCATAGCGATAGCCATGAAACGTTCTTGTGGCAATTCGTAGATTTCTTTGTTGAAGCCTTTTACCAAATAACGGTCAGCTAATAATTTAAGACCTTCGTAGTTGAAGAGATAGTCTCGTTTAGGCTTAATATAATCGCCTAATTCTTGTAATTCATCATCTGTATATTCAGTAACAAAGAAGTCTGCGTATTTTTTCTCTTCTACAAGCATGTGTACAAGATTTGGGAAGTTGCCATAACCGAATGCTTTGTAACGGCGTGTAATAGCTGCTTCTTTATAGAGATCGAACAAGAATAGACGAGCCGCTACGAATTGCCAATCTTGGTTCATTTTATTAACTTGGTTGCCGAAGCCATCGTCTTTTTTAGAGATAACCTTTTCGATAGCTGTTTGTACTAAAGTTTTTTGAATCTCTTTAGTAGTCATACCATCAACGAATTGTAATTTCGCATCCATTTCCAATTCTAGTGGATCACAAGAATCTAACCCCAAACATGCGAAGGCAATCATACGTTTCGTTTTTTCAACGGATAAAGGCTCGAAATGGCCATCCCGTTTCTTGATCATAATCTCCATTACTGTTCCCCTTGAGTTTAAAAGTAATAAAACTGTTAATCTAAGCATATATAAGATTAGACTGAAAAGTATAAAATATCTTTAAGTTAAGTCTAATCAGAAAAATAAGAAAACTACTATATATGGTAGTTTTCTTATTTGGCTTATACATTATGTTACGATTATAGCGAAAAAAATCTATATATTCAATATTGACATTTGGAAATTTTTTAATATAGTTTTACAAAAAATGTCGATATGGCTGAAGATGCCTTAAATTACTAGCTTTCATAATTAATTATATAATACGCTAAAAATAATTCTTCGTGCGCTGTCTTGATATGCGTAGTAGGAGTGGATTAAGAGTTTGTATCTCGTGCCTTCTATAATGACTGAATCTGAAGCCGTTTTAGGAACAGTGAGAAATTTTTCATATATATGATGAACCTCGGTCACGCCATTTGGTAGAGATACCTCTAAATCAAGGCCTTCATTGATGAATCTAAAGTTGATAGATTCATAGGATGCTGTTGGTATGTCAGCTGTACTATCAGCAGGCTCACGTACTTCTAATTCGATGTTAGAAATGAATTTATTATATCCTACAAGCGAAATAACATGAGGTTCTTCAACGGCCGTAAAGCTGATAAACTGAATATTTTGTTCCTTATATATTTCCGTTGCTCCTGATTTTGAAGAATCCCCCTGTATAATCGTCCTGCCATAATCTGTAAAATCAGGGCTAAATGTTTCTGTAATAGGCAAGTATACGTGCCATTGACCGTCAATTTTTGTATAGTTTGTAAATTCTCGATGGGATGTGTAACCGATAAAAGGCATTAAAAGGACTGCACCTAGGGCGAGCGCCATAATTGTTGTATGGATCGATGGAGTCAAACGCTTTACAAAGGAGTATACATTATGTGCTAAGAAGATTAGATTGAATGCGGCTACGTAAATCGTATTGAGCCAGAGTAGGGGCTCATTTATTACGCGCTTGCCAATCAGGATTAAACACAATATTGTAATCGTAATAAATAAGAAGCATAGAATCCTTTGTGTTTTGCTGCTTTCACTAGACCTGAAACTCGCTAAGTAAAATAGATAGAAAATGGCTACATACGGATAATATGTGTAAAGGAACCGTGCATCTTCACGGAGCCCTAAAAGGATTAATACCAAGTAGATATTAGCAAGAATACCTGTAATGATGGACGCCTTTGGTAGTATGAGACCAAAAACTATATTATAAAATGCGTTTGGTTCAGGTGGTCCATCAGGCTCCTCTTTGTAAGTGCACAGCATGGACATACAGATAAATATATTAATAGCGGCTAGTACTTTAAAGATTAGATCATCAAAGGTAAATGGTTTGTTCAGAATGATGAAGAAAAACCATAGGGTCATGACTATGACGACATTGTACAGTGTTGATGTAACAATGGTAATACCAATCCGTTTCAGGCGATTGATGATTTCGCCGATGTAGTATTCTCCAGGCGATGTAAAATATAGAGCAATCATAGAGTACAGCCATAGATATGATATATTTTCTGTGGCTAGCTCGATGCCTCGTATGTGATGGTACGTTTCATGAATCGTATATAGACCAACGCTGATACCTATGCTTAATAATGTATATACTATGGAGAACTTTCGATCTCGTGTTATATATGATTGTAGTATGACGATGAAGAAATACAGCCCATAGAACCAAAGGTCTATATCGGCAAACCAATCTTGTTCAATATATAACGGTGTACATGAAAATACGGCAATTAATGCCAGTAATATAGGTGACTGCGTTGCTAGGTCCCGCAGCGATGACCATAAATGTTTAATGGCAAATTTCATAGATGTCTCTCCCTCTATAAATATAAATATCCCCTCTTATTATTAGTATACCTGTTTTCTAGTGAAAGTCCTATGAGGTTTTACATGCTTTTGAATATACATTACAATAACATTAAGATCTAGTATTTATAGAAAAGAGGTCGTTCACATGGAGTTCTCTTATTTTTTACCAGTACATATCCAATTTGGTTGGGATAAAGTCGATAGTGTTGCTGATTTTGTTAAGCCTTATGGCAATAAAGCACTCATCGTAACAGGGCGGACAAGTGCCAAAAAATCTGGACTATATGACCGTGTGACAGCAAAACTTGATGCGGCACATATTGAACATGTATTGTTTGATCAAGTGGATGCCAATCCTTTAACAACGACTGCATTGGACGGCGCTACTTTAGCTAAATCTGAAAGCTGTGATATGGTTATTGCCATCGGTGGCGGCTCTATCATGGACTGTGCAAAAGGCATTGCATTTATGGCCGTTAACGAAGGTGACATTAACGACTATATCTTTAATCGTAAAACCAGTGATAAGGCGTTGCCTCTTATTGTAATTCCTACAACCTGTGGCACCGGCTCTGAAGGTAATGGCTTTGGTGTACTTACTAATCCCGAAACAGGAGACAAGAAATCCTTGCGATGTAATGCCATCGTACCAAAGGTATCCATTGTAGACCCTGCTGTAATGGGCACTATGCCTCCTCATATATTGGCATCTGTGGGATTTGATGCACTCTGTCATAATATCGAGGCGTATACCTCTAAAACGGCACAACCTTTTACTGATGCATTAGCTCATTATGCGATAACCTTATTAGCACAATATCTTGTGCCACTATATAAACATGTGAAAGCAATGGCTGAAGGCAAATCAGCTGTTCTCAACGAAACTCAACTTACAAAAGCTTGGGAGTCCGTTACATTGGCTAGCACAATTGGAGGCATGGTTATTAATACTGCCGGTGTAACACTTGCTCATGGCATGGAACATCCTGCCAGTGGGCTTAAGGATATTACTCACGGTGTAGGCCTTGCCGTTATTGAACCGGTTGTAGTGGAATATACATGGAGTGCAAACCCTGATAAGTTTGGTGCCTTAGCTCGCATATTCAACCACGGAGATGGATCCGAACTAGGTGAAGCATTACGCTTGATTGTACATGACCTAGACCTTACTACAAACCTTACAGAACTTGGTTTTACAAAAGAAGACATTCCTTGGCTTGTCGATAACGTGTATGTCGTAGCAATCGGCAATATTGCTAATACAATGGCCAATGTGAGTCGGGAAGATATAGAAATGTTGTATAAGAAAATGTTCTAAGTATTGTCATGATAGGAGAGAGTTTTGTTTCAAGGATTTTATGGCCTATTAACGATTATGCTATGTGTGTTGTTTGCAGTTGTGGCAACCCTATTTAATATAGCGCCTATAACATACATGGTTTTTGGTATAGCTATAGTATTGAGTGTGTTACTGCAATATGGTCGCTTTAAGAAACTAACTATATCTGAAAGAGCCTATAATCGATTGGCTTGTGGTTTGTTTGTTGTCATAACCCTTTGTATATCTTGGCTCGTAGCTGATTGGCTTAAATATGATACTCAAACGACTCGTGATCAAACTGATGGTTTTGAGTTTAGTACGATGGATTGGAAACGTGGTTGGCCTGATAGTGATGAATTACCAGAAGGATTAAAGCGTCCTAGTGTACTTCCAGAAGGGATTATTAGAGCCTCAGCATCTGGTGATGACTTAGCTTGGGCGGGTGCATATCCTACGAAATATACCGTTTTAGAAGGGGACCCTACAGTTATTGCACAGTATGAGAAAATTGCAAAGGCACAAGCTACTTATCAAGTACAAATCGATAAGCATGGTGTTTTACGTGATTTAAATACGGGAGAACGAAAAACGTCAATATCTCATCCGAGTGAATATAATATTATTGAAAGTATAAATGAAGAGCCAATAAATCTACCTAAGCGAGATTTTGTTGAATGGTTGCGATTTGCACCTAGAAAAGAAACAAAAACGGTGGTTAATCAAAGTACTAGCTCCGTTCGTAATCATAGACTATATGTATTTGTAGATAATGGTGATATAAAAAGGCCTCATTTTGTAGAACTGTTAATCAATGATGATGGGACTCGAGCTGTGTTTTATCAGTCGAATTAAAATACTTAAGACTTTTACAAATTCGATTGTGGAGAGTGTATATGCGACAGTGTTTAATGTATTTAAAGAATTTGTTTACTGAGCCTCCATATAGAAAAAGTATATGGTTCTTTATAATTCTTTGGGTACTAACATTTTTGTTTTCGGATGAGATATCATATTCTGGGTTATACTATCTGATTTTGTTAGTAGCTACGATTGTGTTATTGTTTGAAAAATGTGGAGTAATCGATAGTGAGAACGCTATACGAAAAAGATTTTTAACATATTTTTATGTAATCTTTTTTCTGTGTATGCTTCCTACATTAGCTGTTACTTTAGTGTTTTCTGCTATAGGGGTATCTCATTATGATACACAACGATGGCACTCTACATGGCCTTCATCTAAGGCGGGGTATATTCCGTCTCCATTACAAGCACCTAAGTCTTTACCTGAGAGTTTGAAAATAGTTTCTTCTGCTGAAGTAATTGGCCTTGGTGGGAGTTCTAGATGTTTAGTATTAGATGGTGATAAAGCAACGATTTCACAGTATGAGGAAACTGTTAAATCTAATGCTTGGTATTCGTTTATAAATGGTAGGGATAAAGATACTACCGTTGAAGCACTCAATTCATTTACATATCCAAAGGATAGAAATTTATTAGTTAGTGACGTGAATGAATATTATGAGATTATTACCGTTCAACGACAAAATTGGAAATTATTTCCTTGGGTAATTGATGGTACACAGAGTGTCGGTGATGATCCTAAGGAAGATTATTATTATAGTACTCGGATATCAGCTGAGAAATATATATTATATGTTGTTTACCATAACTTTGATCATGACCAGCCTAGAGTCATTTACTTTATGTTTAATCCAGAGCGAATGCGAATGATTACTGTAGATATAGATATGTATCATTAGTTTTTATTAGAATGTCTATATAAAATTGAAATAATACTTGAATATATTATAATGTGTTCAAATATTGGAATTGACAATTTTAAATCATATCTCTATAATGTGAATTAAAGAGAGACTCGGATATTCACTGTCCCAGCCCTAGGGCTGGGATTTCTTTTTTTAGTCTCTAGTAGTTTAGTTTGTAGAGAGGTGTTATTATGGCAGATCAAAAAAATAAAAATGTG